>Ga0233415_10000003_pt1 | contig 236164 bp, 366 predicted proteins | sample Na_anoxic_12_MG_FD_188631 | JGI IMG/M metagenome (GOLD analysis project Ga0233415, IMG submission 188631) | Seawater microbial communities from Saanich Inlet, British Columbia, Canada - Na_anoxic_12_MG | ecosystem: Environmental > Aquatic > Marine > Inlet | place: Canada: British Columbia...
CTAATAGCGAGGGATAGGAAATAGAATGACTAACAACCCTCATAATTGGATGAGCCGTAAAGGAAAGCCCCCTCTCGATAACTGGGAATGCCAGTATTGCAAGCAAAGCGGTACGATGGATCAGCTAAAGGATAAGGATAATTAAATGGGACTAGCGGATCTTGGCATCAGCAAAGACTGTGTTTACTTCCTCTTTTGGAGTGGATTTGGTATTTTTACGCTAGCCAACTTTTGGCTGGGAGTTTATTTGATAGTAAAAGCTATCAAAGATACAGCGGGCTCTTGACAGAGCGATCTGACTATGTTCTACTGGGTTTAGAACTGGAGATTTCTAAATGAAAACTATTTTTGCGTTTTTGGCAGCCGTTGTGCTGAGTTTGACAACTTTTACCTCGACTGCTGAGGCTTGTGGAACCCGTGTGGTTTATAGCTACCAGCGTTGCGGTAGAACTTATGTGCGTGTTGCACGTCGTGTAAAGTTCTGCTACCCACAGCGAATTTGCACGCCCCGTTACCGGACGCAGCGCCCCCGCGCACGTCGGCCTATCTATCGCCCGCGTCGGCCTATCTATCGCCCACGTCCCATCTACCGCCCACGTCATCGTCGTCGGGGCGCTCGTCGTAGTCGTGTGGTTACGCCTCGTTATCGCGTGATTACGCCTCGTCGTCGCACTACGCCTCGTCGTCGCCATCGCTAAAATCAACTAACAATTAGGGTAGTGCTTTTACCTATCGGATGTGGAGGACTGGCACCACTTAAAAAACTGGTCCGACGTTGCCCTAATTGTTCTTTGCTAGAGCTATAATGTTCACTCATGTATTGATATTTCAGAGAGAAACCGATGGAGAGATTCTGTTGGTGGAAGCTAAAGCTGCGGGGCTAAAGGCTCATATTGAGCGGATGAAGAAGCGTGGTTTTACCCGATGGGATTGCGCTATCATCAAGGGCGAGATCGTTAAAAGTTTTAATAGTAATTGGCCTGAAAATCTATGAAATACAACAAATACGACAAGCTGTTTGACGCAGTAGACGAATACAGGGAAGCCCGCAATGAGGAGCTTCCCAATTATGATCCTAGTGGTTATGCCGAAGACCGCCGCAAAGAGCGTCGTAAAAAGGCAGAGGAAATGCTTGATATTCTTTTTCGCGAGATGATTGACCGGCTTAGGTAGCCACGGAGAAGAAATGTTTGCTATTGAGGTTGGTGGTTGGGATTGTTGCGCTCTTACCCTTGGTGTTTGGGTCAACCTGGTTCAAAAAGCGGATGGGGCTGGTGGATTCTATCGCGTTCCATCCAGCCATTGATACTTATATCAAGAACGTAATAAAGACTTACAGTGTTGAGTGGTGTAGAACTACCATGACTGACAAACAGCGAGCTAAATTAAAGAAGCGCCCTACGATGAATCGTAAGGGTGAGATTGAGAGCTAATCCAATGAGCAGAACAATCGAACGTAACTGCACCGTGTGTAAAAAGGAAACTACTTATGTCTTCGTCTCAGGAGACAAGTGGAATGACACGTATAAATGTGTCAACTGCGGCCAAGTAAGGTGTTTGAAGCCATGAAACAGCGAGATCAAAAAAAGATAGCGAAACATAAACCCCTCAAACGGAAGATCCATCTTTCTCAGAAAGAGGTTTGGTCTTGGGAGTTTCGTGGCCGTACTATTATGATTAGAACTGCGGATCACAAGACAACTTACACGCGAACACCAGAAGACCTTACTGGTATCAGCGAGGAGGGTTTTGCAGAGGAGTTTGGCTACCCATTTGATTGGGAAGAATATGAGTTCCGCGTTACCCCTAAGCTAATTCTCGAAGAGATTTTGAAGATTCATGGGCAGTAATTGATGCATGTAGATGTAGCTATGCATGTAGATGTAGCTATTGTTCGTATAGCTATTGTTCATGGGGTTGCTATAGAGGAGCAGGCTTCTTATTCGGTTTGGGGGCTAGTTCAATCTAGAACCTGGAGTGCTATGTGGCTGCCCTGGGTCCATATGATTGGGGACCAAGTTAAAGAAGATTCTCATGCTAACAAGTAGTATTATCAAAAAGGTGGCCTCAAAAGCGCGGGTGTCGCTAGAACTGTATAAAGAAGAGGTTGGTGGTTATAGTAGTATGACCGGATTATGTGCATATGGGGCGATGAAAGTTTTCCACATGCTCAATAATGCGGTTGTGCTCAATATGGCGGATGAGCGGTTCAAGCCCCAGCTTGTTGTTTGGTTAGATGATGAAGACCTTAGTGGGCACTGTTATGTGGAATATGGCGATTACATCGTTGATATCACGGCCACACAATTTGGATTAGATCCGAGTCAGCTAGTAACGCCCATCAAAGAACGATCAAAATATGAGTTTTGGCAGAAAAGTAATTTTAGCACTGACGACGCTGAAACCTTTATTGATTATCTGTTGGATGATAGTTGTTGGGCGGTAGACCAGATTCCTCCTCTTTATTTTTGAGAGGGTTTGGTAAAATACGTTCATGGATGAAAAATACCGCGAACTGGAAAGACAATGTTTTCAAGGCGATGAAGAGGCTTGCAGCCGTGCCTTTATTTACTGCAGAAGAAGGGGGCTTGAGGTTGAACCTAGGATCTTATATGCCGGGACCAGGCATGTGCTTCAAAACCAGGAGCCAATAGATTTTAGAACTTTGTTGAATAAGAAGAACAAGGACTTCGGCCCAACTTTTGATGCTCTGGTCTTTGGTCAAGAAGATATAGAACACCCATACTCGCAACGCAGCTACTTTCTATCAATACAAGCCGGTCCTGGCTTATACTGCAAGCCGAGAAAGTTTCTTAACGACATTTATGGCTACACTCAATGGGAATTTATGTTTAGCGTGGCCCCTGTTGTAGTAAAAAGGTATTTTTTCGAGGATGATCATCCTCCTTGGATAGAGGAATCAGACATAGAAAAACAAACAGAAATTGACAATTATGTTAAAGGGTCGGAATACGACACAGAGGTTGAGTGGGATGGCATGGATGAAGCCATAGTTACTCTAAAAACAACACAATATGACTTTGGTGGGTTGCTATACGGCTTTCCTCACCAAGATGTTTGCAGTCCTTATGACGAGGGAATCGGGCCATATGTTGAAACAGAAAAAGTTCAAGATATTGTGGATTTCCTAAGAGCTAGGTTTGGTTTTAGATCTTTTCAAGATTAGCAATGATGCGCCTATTTGGTAATATAAACATATGTATTCTAAGTACCAGGGGCCTGTAAAACTCATAATCGGTAAAAGTAAAATTCCCGGAGCGGGTTATGGTGTTTTCGCTAAAAGTTCTATCCGAAAAGGGGAACTATTAGAGATTTGTCCTTTTGTTGAAGTTCACAAGGATATGATATATGACCAATCAAATATTCTGCAGAATTATGTTTTTAAATCTCACTGTAACCCAAAGGGTGCCTTAGTTGTTTTCGGGTATGGATCAATATTCAACCACTCTAAGACACCAAATGTTTTTTATAGTATCAATGGCAGGGACCAGAACAGATTATTAGATTTCATCGCCCTGAAGGATGTATCTGCTGGGACTGAACTTTGTACTTTCTATGCTCCTAAGCATTCAGCAAATCAATAGTAAGATTACAGTCCCTTGACAGGGATCCTCCTTAAGGTAAGCTCTCCTTAGAAGGCGGTGAGAGATGTCGAGAGTTCCAGAAGAATATCGCGATCTGCGCTTTAAAGAAGGTTTGGAGGATATCTGGACTCGTCTTCGGCAAGCTAATAAAACCATCGAAGATGAAAAACCTTGGGAACTCTACAAGAAGGGAGAGACTGAGCGTCTGACGCAAGTCTTAACAACTCTGGTCAATGATGTTATTTTCTTGGTAAATCTAGCTTCTCCCGTAATTCCCGAAACGGCAGAAAAGATTCTTGATAATCTTCTGGCTGAGAAAATCGTTAAGTGCGAGCCTCTGTTCCCTCGCCTGGAGAAGAATTAATGAGCCAAACAAACATTATAATCTTCGAAGAGCAATCCACCCTCTATACAACTTTTGTTTTATGGAGAGAGTCTTGGTTTGGTCTTGTCACCTTCTTTGATACCTATGATGGGGATCGAATTGTAGGGAGCGATTGGTGTTGGTCATCACGTTTTTGGGCTACCATTAAAGAGCAGTTTAGTGGTAAATCTATTTTTGGGAAGCCTTACAACTATAACGTAATTAGCCGCGATTACGAGCGGGGGAGGGAGTTTTTCCCTAAGCTATCTGCAGGTACTGAATGGATGCTAATTCTAGAGCCTCCTTGCTTTAGGAAAGCTAATACAAAGCATCGTCATTTTGCTTGTGAGATGGATCATTGGGAGCATCCTACTCGCAAATGGAACCCGCTGCCGATAGCTATTACAGAAGAACAAGATAAAATACAAGAATCTCTTTTGAAATCTTTAGGGGACTCCAAGATTTCAAAAGACGAACTATTAAACCGTTTTATGAATGAAGATAAAGAAATTACTCGTCTAATAGAATTACGAAGGGTCAGAAAAGTAAGAGCTAACATTGTTCTTAATGAGATGTTGCGCGATGGCACTTTAAAGAAAAATGGTGGGTCTATCAAACTCGGGGCTGGTAAAAATATAGAAACCTGATATGATTTCCTAATGTTAGAATCTAGCCCGCCCGATCTTTATAATTCGCTTCTTCCTCCTAAACCCGAGCCAGTGGCACCATCTCCAAAGCCTAAAACAAAAGGCAGGGGTCGCAAAAAGCATGAGCCGCAGGAAGAGGAAGAGGACCACCCGGAACCCACGGATTACGAACGTGCCCAAGAAGACCTTAGTAACTTGGGGCCGCTCCTATTAAGATCTAAAACAGTGCATGATAGCTACGTCATGACGCTTAAAAATGACGTTCGGGTTGATTTCCACCGGGCTGCTTGGTTTTCCTCGGGAGAAGATAGCTTCATTACCTTGTATAGAAAAAAGCTAGCCCATGAGGGGCACTTACAGTGGGTAGTAGTAGATGTTTGTGTGGATGATATCTCAACTGTTGAGATTGTGCTAAACCAAAGTATTGTGCTAAATGAAAATTCCTCTTGAAGAACCTATCACAGCTTATTTTGTTGGTCTTGATAGTATCGTGCCCATTGTTGTAAAGCACAGGTTTACTGACTCTGAGGCTAGAAATCAGTCTTTTTCTCCCGGAAAGGCAATCTGGATTAGAGAAGGACGTATGCAATGGCCTCCGAGTAGTGGGGCCTGTTTTCTTCACGTAAAGCCTTCCCAAAAAGGGCTACCTTTTGCGCATCCTAGTGTTGCCTATTCTATTGAAGAGGCAGCTACCCTTCTCAAAGCGAAATGGATATATCAGGCAGCCTATTACCGAACATTAGGCCAGAGTAATATCAAACGAGCGGGGGAAATAGAAACTACCAATTGGGTGGCGAAGGTTTTAGGTCCAGAAGGCAGTGAGTCCTACGTCTCGCCCTTTACTGGAAAAGAGAATTAATAGTTCCAAAAACAACGCGTTTACTGCTTATGCAAAGGCGGCAATAGATTTCATCACTGTAAATTACTCCAACCCAATCATCATTGACAGCTTTAGCCATCCCACTTAGCATGGGGATATCATAGAGATATGAAAGGGGCCTTTTATGGCCTTCTATGGATTTTGTATACCCTATTTCTTTGTGGCAACTTCTACAATCTACTACCATGAAGGCTAGTATAGCATGAGCGTGCCTCAACACGAGAGATAGTTTTACTTTTTACCAAAAATCTCGAATATTCCGAATAGCATATAAGACGGAATTAAGACTGTGTCATACCAGTGCCAGCGAAAATCTGGAGTGCCTGCCACTTCTTTATATATGTATGCGCCTAGCTGTGAAGCAATAACCGCACCCATCACTATTTGTGAGGTTAGGCTCAGCCCCGTTTCTTGAGCTTGAGCTTGATGGGGATTATGTCGATACTGCCCTAAAGATAAAGATGCAGGTTTCACACTTAAAAAGCCATCATAGGCACCAAAACCGATACTTTTCATTACATGTGCTCCACTAATTGACTAGTTACTGTATAGCCGATGATAAGACCAACCGGAAAAAGTTTAATTCCCCACTTAGACGCTAGAAAAGCCCCTAGAATAATTCCCACAACTGCGCTGCCTGCTGCTGATTCTAGGCCATCAAACCCACTTAGTTGCCTAAATAGCTGCTGAGGCTTTCCATACATCTCAGCCATTGTCATAGGGCGGCCTGCTTCTATTGCTTGTTGTGCAGAGGCTCGTAAACGAAGACTCTCTTCATTAGTTAGTGCTCTATTAAAGCCACCTGGGTTATCGAATAGTGGGCTATCGGTTACAAATCCATACATAAAGACATTTTAGCAAAACATACTATTTTGTCTATAAGATTTTATGGTGATCGATTCCAGCCTGGCTTATCGCTTGACAGGTTTTTGGCAAATGCTATAGTAAAGCAGCACTCGGGGAAAAGGATCCACAGATGATTATTAACCAGCAGAGCCTCGTCGAGCAGTATTCGCTCCTTGACCCAGACACTATTGTAGTTGGGGCTTACTATGTTGCCCGTCGTCCTACTCTGGAAGAACAGAAACAGCCTTACCCTAGTGGACTTGTATGGGGGCATGAAAAAATTGCAAACACAGCGCTGGAGTGCGTGTCTGTCGGGGCTCGTGGCGAGGTAAAACTAGCCCATCCTGATGGAGGAAGCGAAAACTACAGCTACAAGCTACTTCGCGGAGCTACGGGTGCCCAGTCCCGCAATGCTCGTAACAACAAAAACAACAAAAAGCGGCTAGCTGCCGAGGATGGGGCTAGGGAGTGTAGCATCGAACGCCTACGAGGAGCAGAAAAGATCATTGAACCAGAGTCCTTGTCTGCTAGTGAGGTTTTGGGAGATGTAACTGCTGAGCATTACCGAGATGCAGCACTTGTTGTAGCACAGCGTAAGGCGCAGGCTGAAATCAACCAGCAAGCTATGACTCCTGGGATGATCGTATATCACACCTTCAAGCACTATCCTTGTATCCTGATTGGGGAAGCAAGCGATGGCACCTGGACTGTAGAGACGGAAAACGGAAAACGAGAATCCGACGTTAATGTCTCTATCTTGACTCCTATTGTTCCAGGCAAAGCAGCCCGCTTCCTGGCTGCGTATAAGCGAGATAGTCGTTTTCGTGGACTTGTGGTTATGTTTTCTTTGTTGGGAGCGGGCCTTACTGCGTTGGGCGTTGCTGCTTTGACGACGCTGGCTGTAACCGGTAGTTTGACTTTCTAATCTCGCTTCTCTTGACAAAAAGCGTATTCTGTGCTCTAATATGGGCATATAGACGCCTCCCACTAACCTACGTGGATCACATGAATATACTTGTTCCCTACATCAAGGCCAGCTACCCGATTATCTACCTGCAAACAGCAGAAGAAAATCGTGGCGAGATGACTATCTTTGAAGCCGCTAAAAAGTGCAAGCGTGGTCTTGAGGTATGGTCTTGCACGGAAGGCTTTATCGAAATCGGTGCAAATGGTGCTGAGGCCCTGGATGAAGAGACTGATCCTGGGGAGGCCCTGCAAGCGATCAAAGATCGGCCTGGAAAGAAAATCTTCGTATTTCGTGATTTTCACAGTTTTCTGAAGAATCCAGTAATTAGGCGTCTTATTCGGGATATTGCTAAGGATTTTCGGCAAACGCAGAAAACCTTGATTATCATTAGCCCAGTTAGCGAAATTCCCAAGGAACTGGAAAAAGATATCTCTCTTATTGAGTTTGATCTTCCTGGCAAGGAGGAAATCTTCCAGATCTTTAACGCACTGTACAGCGGTAACAAGAAGAAAATCGGTGTTATCGAGGACGATGAGATTGAACGTATCGTCCAGGCTGCTATGGGTTTGACCACAGACGAAGCAGAAGCGGCATTCTCCAAAGCCTTGGTAGAGCGGGCTGAAGCCAAAAAGGCAGGAGAGGAAGAAGTAAAGCCCATCTCTAAAATGGTTCTAGGAGAAAAGGCACTGGCTGTTAAAAAGACAGGCATTCTGGAGTATTTTGAGGCAGCGGAAACGGCCAAGGATGTTGGGGGACTACAGAACCTCAAAAAGTGGCTAATGATTCGCAGTAAGGCTTTTAGTAAGAAGGCCCGCGACTTCAAACTGCCCATGCCTCGCGGTATCTTGCTAGTGGGCCTTCCTGGGTGCGGCAAGAGCCTCTCAGCTAAAGCCACTAGCAACATTCTTGGTGTTCCCCTGATCCGCTTTGATGTCGGACGTGTCTTCGGCGGTCTGGTCGGTCAAAGTGAGGCTAATCTGCGCACAGCTATTCAGACTGTTGAGGCGGTAGGTAACTGCGTTCTCTGGATTGATGAAATGGATAAGGCATTTTCAGGAATGGGCGGTGGCTCAACTGATGGGGGGACTAGCCAGCGTGTCTTTGGCAACTTCATCACCTGGATGCAGGAGAAAACTGCTCCGGTATTTATCGTTGCTACTGTCAACCGGATTGAAGGGTTGCCTCCTGAGCTTTTGCGTAAGGGCCGCTTCGATGAAATCTTCTTCGTTGGCCTGCCTTCTACTAAAGAGCGAGAAGAGATTCTTAATATTCACGTCAAGAAGTACGGTCGTGATCCTAGTGAGGTTTTTGCCGAGGGCGTTGACAGTTGTGTCGAAGCATCAAAGGATTTCAGCGGAGCGGAGCTAGAGGAATCCATTGTAAGTGCACTTTACAGTGCCTTTTACAAGGAAGAGGAAATCAGTGCTAAAGGCATTGAGGTTGCTATTAACCAGACAAACCCCCTAGCCAAATCAAAGTCAAAGCAGCTAGATCATATGGCAGCGTGGGCTTCCAAGAATGCTGTCAACGCCAGCGTTATTGACAACCCCGGTGATACTAGTGCTGGTAGACAATTGGATCTGTAGATATGAAGTGTTGCATTTGCGAAAAGGAAATCCCGAACCAAAATGGGTGGGATAAAGGGCATAACGCCCAGCCAGTAGAAGACGGTCGGTGCTGTGGAAACTGTAATTTTACAGTTGTTATCCCTGCTCGCATGAGTTTCTTGGTTGGCGAAGCCGAAGAACAACAAGGAGAGTCATAGTGAGCCACGTTGCAATCGTTGATATTGAAATTAAGGACTTTGCTGCTCTAGCACGAGCCTGCGAAAATCTTGGGCTGGTCTTTAATGAAGGCCAAAAAACATATAGATGGTATGGCCGAAGTGTCGGTGACTACCCGCTGCCTACTGGCTTTGCTGCTAGTGATTTGGGCAAGTGTGATCACGCCATTTCCATCCCAGGCAATAAACAAGCATATGAAATTGGTATTTGCAAGAGCCGAGAGGGCAAGAAATCCAGTATCTTGATGTGGGATTTCTGGGCCGGTGGTCATGGAATGCAGGCCAAAGCCGGTAAAGATTGCGAGTCGCTAATCCACGAATACGCCAAAGAGGTGGCCCGAGGCCAAGTATCAAAGCTGGCTAAGGCGCAGAACTGGCTTGTTAGCGAAGATTTTGACCCCGCAACCGGGGAAACAACTATCCGATTGAGGCAGTACTAAGATGAAAGAAATCAAGATTATCATTTCCAAGAGCGGCCAGGTGACCATCGATGTCGAAGGTGTTACGGGGTCGAGTTGTAAGAAGCTAACTAAGGCTCTGGAAAAGGCTTTGGGCTCTAGCAAGAGCAAGAAAAAGACTGAATACTACGACGACCAAGATGTCAGTGACACGCAAGGTGTTGGCGGATAATGAGCGATAGTGATCTAACAATCGAATTTGCCAACAAGAAGGCGCGTAAACATTTTGTTGATTGGCTTGGTGGAAGTGGAGAGCAGGGCTACTGGATCTGGATGGATGCACGGGAGTATGAAGGTCGAGAACAATCTCCCCCTGATCCCGACTGTGTTGGTGATATCACAGCCCTGCGTTTCAAAGCTAACAATCACAAAAACCCTTCTGTTGTTGAGACTACTCTAGGTAGGATGGACACTTGATGGACGCCCTGGATGAGATAAAAGAACTAAAAGCTCGTATCGTCTCTCTGGAGTCTCTTTTTTGCAAGTCATGCCTAGACTACTTCAATCGGAAAGGGTATGATCGGTCTGGTTGCTATCGGTGTGACCTGGGTAGCTCTAGACACGACCTTATGGAATCTTTGGCGGGGTTTGACTAATGGACATTATCATCTCTAAGAGCGGCCAGATTCGATTCATCTACAATGATGATCTTTTGGGCCTAGCCGGGTTGGGCACTACCACAATTAAGCGTGCTAGTCACGTTGAGCCTGGGGAGGGTGGCTGGAGGGCAGATATGTCGCCCGTCAACGGTCCTATGCTTGGGCCTTTCACAACTCGCGCCGAAGCCCTACAGCATGAAGTGCAATGGCTTTTGGCTCACAACATCCCACAACCGAACTCGCAGGTGGCATAGTGGCTACTACATATATCAATAAGACCAAGCAGTCTAATAAGTTTTGGGAATACGATATCAACGGTATGAGCGTTACTGTTCGCTACGGTAGGGTGGGACGTAAGGCCCAGGCAAAAACTCATAACTTTGGCTCATCCTATGATAGGGATATTTTCATCTCTAAGATTGTCAAGCAGAAGGAGAAGAAGGGTTACGTGCTTTCTAGCAAAAAGGCGCTTAAGGAGGAGATTGTAACTGCTAAGCTGCTTGGAACACAATACAAGATTTCTCGTATGGAGTTTGTCAGCCAGAAAGGCCGCAAACTTACCCGCATTAACAACTATGACCCAAAGAAGTGGGTCTATGTTGAGGTCTTGAATTCTTGGAAAAAGGATATTACCCGGCTATTGCTGTCAAAGACTGAATCTTTTCTGATTACGGGTGGTGTTACTGAAGCTGGTAGAACGATTACCTACGGAACTAAGAAATCAGGGCAGGGTAGCAGCTTTATTGGTGGTGTTCGTAGTGTTCTGCGCCGCCTATCCGAGCAACTTGTCGAAGTCATCAAGACAGTCAAATTTGCGGCTATGGGATCAAGAAAACTCTTTGATGACGATGATGAAACAGGCGCAGACCCCTCATATGCTGCATCGATGTCGCTGGTCTTGGATCAAGTAGACACTGCTGGTATTGATACTTCTGTGGTATCCCGGTTTGCTTCGGTGGGTGCTAGGGTGCTGGAATTGTAGGCTGTGAGCCTTCGCACGAGAAAAAATGGTCGCCATCGATATTGGCAGCAAGTGCGAGAACTTGCCGACGAACTAGATATTCCTGTTTCCGCAGCTAGGGAACAATGGAAAGATCACTATAAGCCAGGGGGTATCAAGAGGGTGGTGCTAGCTCTTAATAAGCTCACCCAAAAGATCACTGGTAGCAGTGTTAGTATCTGTCCTTTTTGCAGAGATGATTTGATAGAGGGAGAAGAGTATCACCTTTGCTCTGGCTGCGCTACATCTTTTCATCAAGAATGCTTTGATGAATTCGGTAAAAAATGCACCACCTTGGGTTGCAGCGGACGTGGCACTAAGACAAAAACCAATAATAGAAATTCCACTATCAGGATTAGCATTGGTGGCGGGTCGAATGCTGGGCCTAACCAAAGCTGGTTTAGCCGCCTTCGCGACTGGCTCCGCCCCTACCGACGTGGTGCTCGTGGTGGGCCGGTCCTCATGGTCGTAACCCTTATTATTGTATTACTTGTATCGTTGGTGTGGGCAATTATTTAGCTCTAACCCGAAATGTGTGCTGAACAAGCTGGAAGACGGAAAACGAGCTAGAGACCTGTTGACAGCCACCGGAATCTATGTTATATTTATTTCACAATGGATGAACGCCAGCTACAACGAGCAGAAAACGCCAAGAAAGCCGCCCAGAGGGATCTGGTCGAAGCCGACGCCCAGGTTGCGAAGATTGATGGCACAACCTTGGGCGGGCCTTTCCAAAAGCGTATAGCCAGGCGTATGCGCCGCGCAGCGAAGCGCCGCATGTCCAAAGCAGACAGACGACAGGGCAGAGCTATTTGTGATATGCAATTAGATGACTTTGCTGACTTTGAATAGCTTTAACGGAGTAGGCGTTTTAGGCGTATGACAGATTATCACCTAACTAACATTGAATGTCCTCGATGTCAAGCTACTATGGAGTGGGCTGGCGTAAATGAAAAAACACCCCACCTAGTAGATTATCATTGTGATAATTGTGCTTGGAGAGGCGACTATAATCATTTGACTGCTGATTATGATGAATATTCGTCAGAGGATTATGTTTTCAGTGAAAACTGGTCACAAGACGAAATTCTGCGGATGTTGGCTGATCTAGGTTGTAAAGTAGAAAGGTCTGGCTAAGATGTTTGGTTTTGGATGGTTCCGGCGTTTGTTCACAAAGAAGCCAAAGGCTTCGGAGGAAAACACCTTTCTGGCCTTGCCAGGAGCAGAGCAAGAAAACCCCGATAGAGAGAGTGAAGCGGGGGTTTTTGGATCTCGTGATGTTGCTCTGATCGCTGTGGATGCGGATTTGTTGAGGGCTTTAATGAAAAGAGGCGGGCAGGTAGATCCTCTGGATCTAATAAATTCTACCTTTACCGCCTATTCATGGATGCTTGACTCACTCAATGAAGGCCGGATTATTGCTAGTATCAATGTCCTAGATGACAGCTATCGTGAACTAGAACTTCCCGCTTTTAAGCAACTAAAAACTCAAATTCCTTGGGGCACATGGATCAAATCGGATGAAGATGATGCAAACTGAAACTGATACTATTGTTGATCGTCTAGTTAAAGCATATGAAGACGTTGATCGGGACTGCCCTAGACGCTGCAAAGAGTCTAACAAGTGGACTGATATGATGCTCTTTGGTAGCAGCAAAGAGCGAGTTATCCGAGAATGGGTTCAAATTCTGCGGGAACGATCTGGCATCGAAAGCATTGAGGTCGCTTGTGGTCAGGGGCGTATGGCTATCTTGGTTCCCTTGGATCTAGAGGAACAGCTTCGACCAACAGCAGAAGCCTGCTTGCCAGCGCTTCGGCATTACTACGAGACTATCGAGGGGCCGAAAGCATTTCCTACTTTTTACGGACCGGATAGTCATTTCTCTGAACGTTGCATGACTGTTAGCTGGTATACAGTTGATAGTCACGGCTATGTTCGGCTGGTCAGCGCAGTATCAACCAGTGATAGTATCCAAGGACAACTCGAAAGGATTGGTTTGGGCGACGTAGTGGATAACGAGTTTCTTGATAATTTGACTAGCTATGAACGAGGCTGTCTTAATGGTTGGGCTACTACGATTGATCTTTTCAATGGCCACGAGCGCAAGATGGATGAGATGCGAGGTGTTGATATCTTGCCGGAATTCTTCAAACCTTTTGTTCCTGGTAGCTTTCTAAAAGAGCTTGCGGACAAGGACGCAGCGCGACTTCCTCACGGAGAAAAAGAGATCCGAGAAACTGTCTGTTTGGTAGAGGCAGACGATGATAAGATCCACCACCTATGGGCGGATTGGGCTCTGCGGGCCAAAGCTCAATGTGAACGAGTTAGAAATGATCGTCCTCGTGTGGATTGGCAGCAAGGTCAAGGTATCTGCCGACAAATTGGAACTCTGGATAAGCGCCCTGTTGTCATTACTGTTTTCTGGAATAAGATCAGCGGACAGCAAGTTGGTTTCTGGACTATGGATAGCCAAGTGACTGATCACAAGATGGCAGAAGAATGGTTGAAAGAAACTTTCCCTGACGTGCCACAATTTTCTCGTTTTAACAGCGTTCTTAATCATATTGAAAGGATCTAGGATGAAAAAGAAGAAAACTAAGAAGGTTACTTCTACTAAGAAGACTAAAAAGAAGACTAAGAAAGCTGCTAAGTGCAAAAAGAAGCTGGGGTCTATCTTTAAGACAAAGACTGTTCATTCTGTTGAATATCGTGCTTGGGAGACTTTCGTCAATAAGTTCTACGGTATCAAATCATATAACTTTGTTGCTAACGAAGAATGCGGAAATGATTCCAGTCACAGCTTTAGTCCTGACGGAGTGCTTGATGAGTATGACCAACAAGAGGTAGATGAGTTTGTTGCTGAGGATGGCAGTCCGTGTTATAGAACGTCTTACATCTTTAATGATCTTGTGGCTCGTGGAGAGTTACCAGCAGGTAATTATTCTGTAACGGTATGTTGGTGAGTTCCGGCGCACGGCAACTTATCGAAAAACCTTGACAGTGAAAGGATCTGTAATAGTATTTTAGGTATGTTCACCTCAACAGGAACGCTACGATACAGCCCTAAGCGGGATTCCAACAGTCAGAACTGGTGGCTGATCTTGGATTGTGATCCGGAAATCGGGCGATATTACAGGCATTTGTATCAACGTGATACTTATAACTGCCACAAACTTTCAAGGCCGTTTTGGGGTGCTCACGTTACTCTGGTACGCAATGAGGAACCGGATGTAGAGCACAAGCATCTATGGGATGCCTATGCTGGCGAAGCCATTGAATTTCATTACTGTGGGCCTGTCAAAGACAACTATAGTAAAGAAAGATACAGATCTTTCTATTGGGTTGACGTATTTTGTCCTAGAATGGATGAAATACGTAAAGAGCTTGGGCTAGGGGTTCCATCTTGTGGCTACCACCTAACTGTTGGTTCGTCGGAGAATGAGGCTAGAAAAGACTGGTATCTTACTGAGTTTCGGTCTGGTTAGGTTATTACCGGGCTGAATTGATAAACTTCTGGCCATCTTGGGTGGGCTTGTCGAAAATTAGCTGTCGGCCTGGATAGCGTTGTTGCAGATTATCTACTAGGCGGGAGTTAATGCCCATCCTTTGCCAAGTTGGCTTGACTACCATGTGTGTGATGATTAGATGCTGCTGCGCAGGGATGAACTGCATAGCGGCGGCTATTGCGCCCGCCATAGGCTCTTTCCAAAAAGCGTCCAATGTCCCCAGCCTGCCGACCCGTTGCAGCCCGAAAAATGGTGGTTTTTCCAAACTTTGGCCTCGGATGGCATTATAAAACCTTGGTCGGTCACTTCTATTGACTAAAAAATACAAAATGCTAGTATATGGGTGATATCCCGATAAACCAAGAGGCCCCATAACGAGGACTCTGCTATTAAGCTCTGCGTCACTTAGAAGATTCTTGTCTTGGTAAGGTCGTTGTCGCTTGAACATAGAAATATGATAGCAAATTTGCTTCGATAAAACACACACGGGTCCATAGCTCAATTGGTTAGAGTACCTGGCTTAAGGCGTCGGGAGGTTGCGGATTCGAGTTCCGCTGGACTCTTATAGGAATATAAGAAAATGAGTCGTAAGAATGGCTGAAGATGTGAAGAATATGGAGCTTGATCCTCGTCTATTTAAGGGCGATGCAAAAATTGCTGCACAGCATTTTGTTGATAAATGGCCTCGTGATTTGCTGTTGTGGGCTTTGGATGTAAGAGTCGGGGAGTACATGGCTACCTGCGAGGGATGTAATAGAAAGATCGCCAGCAAAGAACTTATCTATGTCGATGCCGACCAATACGGGGATGAAGACTGGGAGCAAGACGATGACACCCAGATTCTTCACGAAGTAACCTTTATTGATAGTCGCGAAAGGTATCATACATGCCCTGGTGGTGGGTGTGCTTATCCAAAAGAAACTCCCGAACAAGTTACTGCTTATTTCAAAGACTGGGCTTTTAATGAAGAAGTAGAGACTGGTATCCGTCGATGGTATGGCAAGGAAACTGAGAAACTAGAGAAGGTTATTGCTGATCGGGATCGGATGCAAGCTGCTTTCAATGCAGGGCGTTCTATCGTTGATGAGCACGGCGAGTTGCTAGAAGAGTTTGACGTTAAAAGGTATTAATATGGGATGTTTGCAAATTATTTTGGCCATACTGCTAGCTCTGCTGGCATTACTTCTTGGATAATATGTCTAGACCGGAACCATGCGATTTCTGCCACCGAGTACCCGAGGATCCTTGGATTTATTGCCAAGATCCCGTGTGTTGCAGGATGTCTATTGCGCGGCTGGTAGCGGAAGCCAGGGAATCCAGGGGAAGAAAAGAAAAGCTGGCGGTGGCTAGTGAATGGAAGAAGCTAGCGGATCCTCGTTTTGTTTTACAAACCCAAGAAAGGGCTAAATGTCCTCTATGTAAGGATTTTATTGGCGGTAACTTCAATAGTTCCTGTTCTAATTGTAAAACCACATATCACAACGATTGTTTGCTGGAGCTTACCAGTAGTAGGTGCTCTACGGTTGGGTGTAATCGTTTTGTTCAAACAGTAGGAGAGGCAAAGGCAGAGGTTTGATGGGCGATCAAAGACTAAGAAATCTTCAGCGAGAATATACTCAGGATTCGACGGTATTAAACGGTAGGGCTTTGTACCTTGAAATGTTCCGTCACGGGCGTATAGAGGACGGCTTGCTGTTACGGGCTTCCCTGGGTTATGGGGAAGAGGTTAGGGCGCTTCCTAGGCCGACTAAAGAGCAGAGTCGGGCCTTTGCTATGCACGTTGCTGATGCTCACAGTTGGTATAAGCATCTTTATGAAGCCGAGCCCTTTTTCTTCTATCTAGCACCCTGGGCTGGTCTATCTACAGAAGGAGAAGAGTTTCTAAAGGAAGATTGTTTTCATTATAATAATGTTCCTACAAAAGAACATCTGAAACGTTTTGGTAACTGGATGTACAGTAGGTATGAACCTCCTGAAACAGTGAGAAGCGAAGGCAAGCAGGGGGTAGAGATAGATATACCAGAAAAATTCTTGCATCATGCAATGTGGACCCGAAACATACATGGGGTAAAATGGCCCCTACCTGACTACTTTAGCCCAGGTAAGCCGATACCTGGGGTCGCGGTAGAGCAGCATGAGTATCTGCAACACATCCGAGATGATTTAGCAGAGGGGTTGGTAGGATTGCGGGCAGCATTTAATTTAGCAGAGGGGTTGGTAGGATTGCGGGCAGCATTTAAGGCTATGGATAGCTTTTTGAAAGTATTAGACGAAGATGAATGAACTAGGTATCCCTGAACTAAATAGTCTTGTAACTAAATACCCGCATCTGTTTCCCAAGCACAGGGAGACGGGAGAGCCCTCTTTCTACTTTGAATGTGCAGACGGTTGGTATTACCTTCTAGACAATCTGTTCGGTATTATCAATTGGAAATACCAAAATTGGGAGCGTTATTCCGAAAACCGAACGAAAGCAGAAAAAGCGGGCGAAAAAATCCCCGACTATATTACGGAGTATCTACTCGAACATCCAACGAACCCTCTAGCAGGTTTCGCTCTAGGGCAAGTAAAAGAAAAGTTCGGAGGTCTTCGGTTCTATGTTGATAACTGTGTAGATGACTATCTTGATGGAGCTATCGGTTTTGCGGAGCAGATGAGTTTTCTTATCTGTGAAATCTGCGGGAGTCCTGGTAAGTGTAGGGGCCGAGGGTGGCTTATGACAAGATGTGAAGAGCACAGTAAGGCTAAAGGATAGCTATGCGTATTGTTTACTATCATGCACGCTGCATTGATGGCTTTGGTGCTGCCTGGTCAGCCTGGCGTTCTCTCGGGGATGCGGGTGTTGATTACAGGCCTTTTAAGCATTCTTCCGTATCCTATGAGAATATCTCATCAAAAGATGCAGTCTATTTTCTTGATTGTCTCCCAGAGAGCAAAGAAGATCTCAAAACCTTGGTTAATTTGTGCAGGCATACAATTTCTGGGTTAAAGACACAGTGGATGAAGAAGATTGAAGAAACCTGATATAAAAATTTCTAAATCTGTTGATTTATTGAAGGCTTGTAAGTATTTGGAAGCCAAGTTGGCCGGATGCTAAAAAACTAATCTTTGATGAGGAAGTTCGTCTGGCCGAGAGAAACGGAGAACTGTCATCTATTCATCGGGTAACAGAAGAGGATCTCGAAACTGTAACCTATATGCCCTATACGCGAGAATATAAAGATTGCGTTGATGCCTTGTGGGATCTATACCCTGAAGAAGATACTTGGACACTAGCTTGGGAAGTGACCTGGTAGCGAGTGCCAGGTTGATTTAGCAGGTTTTTGTGATATGCTGGTCGTATGAAAGTAATACTCAGTCTAACGAATAAGCATGGAAAATCCAAGAAATGTCCCGATATTTGTCTTTTAGAGGTCGATAGTGGGGTTTTTGGTGGATTGTTGGGTCGGGTGAAGCCGATATCAACAGAGCATTATAAGTTCAAGCACCCAGCATCTGGTATTGCTAGTCTCGTTCGTTATAAGGACAGTCTTATCTTTTTTACTGACAACTGCATGGTGGGCCAACTAAACAAGCAATATCAAGTAGAGAGGGTCTGGACTATACCTATTAGGCACTCGCACAGTGTTGTTTGTGTAGATGACAAGTTTTATATTGCGTCTACCTCTAGGGACTGTGTTGTAGAGTCAGTTCCTTTTGAGGATAAGCATAAGATCTTTTGGAAAGATAACCCTGGAAGGCAAGATACTATCCACCTAAACTCTATTGCTCATCGTAATGGAGAATTTTTCATTACAGCATTCGGTCCCAGGAAAGAGTTCTGGCATTCTGCTGACGCCGGGTATGTTAAAAACATCACCACAGGAGAGATGGTAGTTACTGGGCTCAAACAGCCCCACACAGTTACTAATGTTAAGGATGAGCTATATTACTGCAACTCAGCTACTTCCGAAGTTAGAAAAGTGGGGTCAGATTATAGTCTTGTAGTTGATCCTAATAGTTATGTTCGTGGTATGGCTTTTACAGATACAATGCTAGCTGTTGCTACTTCCAAGGGTAGGAAGAAATCTAAATCCACGGGAAAGGATCTTGTCACCAACTTTACTGATCCAGGCAATCCCACAGGCCATTGTGCGGTTCACTTTTATAAGCGGGCTGAGAAGTTGTGTGATTACAAGAAGGTGAGATGGGTAAACTTAGATGATTATGGGTCGGAAATCTTTGACGTTGTTGTGTTTTGATGAAGCATATTAGTCCGTATACCCTAAGAACCAGAGCAGAAATTCGCATTAATGTCGAGGGACGTTGCCCGGGGCCTTTGTGGAATGTGGATCAGATTACTCAGGATCAAATTGGCAGAGCTATTCAATTTCCCCTTGAAGATCTACTTGATGAGATAGTCTACGGCCTCCACATGGAGACGGACTTACATTCTTACATCAAGGAAGCGTTATGAGCAAGCAGAAAAAACTGATTAGGAAAACCTTCCGCGATTCAGTCTTTGGTCGTGATGGGCATAGATGTGTATTCTGCGATATTAATAAAGGGTTAGACGCCCACCACATTACGGATAGAACCTTGATGCCGAAGGGTGGTTACGTAATAGAGAATGGCATTACAGTGTGCCAAGAACACCATCTGGTAGCTGAAATATGGCATACAAGCCAACATCAAAAGTGGGCAGAGGGCTTTCATCCGGATGATCTATATACTAAGATTGGATCTTCCTATGGAAAAGCTGTTATAGCTGATAACTTGCGAATCCTATAGGTTGACACAATCTGGCAAGTTGCTATAATTCTTCGATAGAGTTTAGGCGGGTCAAATGTGGGTAGAATGGTTTAAGGTTTTTCCCGAAATGGGGCCGCACACAATAGCTAGTATTGGGCCTGAATTAGAAAAAAGCGGCGGAGCTAGATGGCAAGGCAACCAGTGGTGGATAAAGGTGGGAGCGGAAATATGAAATTCTTTGTGTATTACCATCACTGCTATGAGATCGTAAATTGTGAAGAATTCGATACGGCAGAGGATGCGGTAGCGTGCGCTGCGAGAGCAAAAGATTGCTGCCCTGATGCACATGTTCTTGTAATTAAAGGCCGGGAACTTCTTCTCGATCCTGTCGAAGTAGTCAAAAAATATAGACTAGTTGATAAAGAGCATCCCGACAAAGAAATTAGTTAATGAAAATCAGTAAAATGCTAGAGAAAATCCGATACGCTTATTGGAGTATTGTTCCGCATCGCCTGCGACCCGGCCAGCTTTGGTATCGGTTCAAGTGCTGGGCCTGGCATCGTCACACTACTGTTAAACCTCGCGGTCTTCCTCATACTTGGTATGATCGTAGTGGCTTGATGCCTCATATGATATTTGAGATACTCTCTCAATTTATCGAGGGAGAGTGTGGCGAAGATTGTCATGTTGATTGGTATTATGAGTACGACGAAGATGGTGTGATCGGACACCAGGTCGAAGTTGGTGGTGAGAAAGTCAATGTTCGTGACGAGATGCAAGACCTCTATGACTGGTGGCATACGGACTACTTGAAAAATATTGATAAGATTCACGATGAGTGGCACGAACACCGAAAACTGCATGTTTATGATGTTTTCACTCGTGTTACTGATCCGGTAACTCTGGATTGGGTAACGGAAGTTGATCCTAACGCCGATGCAGAGGAACTTGAGGAATGGGGCACCCAATATAGCAGCCCTGAAGCCGAGGTTGAGAACGAGCGTCTCTTTAAAGAAGCCAATGATCTGGAAGAGCGTTATCGGGTTGAGTTGAATAGTCGTCTTCATAGGGTGATCAATATCATTCCTTATATGTGGACCTAGTTGTGGATACCCGATTACGGATCTTAGAAAGACAGGCCCAATCGAGTGGGGCAGCTTCTGATTGGGAAAAGTATGCTCGGGCTTTGCAGCGAGTTTCTGTTGGTGGGTCTGAGGACGAGGTAGTTGTATGGGTTGTCACTACTTGGTTTACCAGCGGTCATCAAGATGGTAAAAAAGAAATTGCTATCTATGCGACCGAGAGAGAAGCGACAGGCCATGTTCTAAACGGCCACCTTGATGATATAGGTGATATTGCATTTGAGCCGGGGGAAATGGACAAAGAGTGGTATGATCGCTATGTGCAATTTACGAAAGTGGTTGGAGAGGGTGACTATGACAGGGCGTGGAAGCTTTGGCCAGCTGTAGTAGAAGAAACGGATTGGGAGGATATGGACATCATGAATGACTATGGTATTCAAAAAATGAATCTCGCCAGATGCGGGCCTGATATTCCGCCAACGTCGGATACTATGTCTATTTGGTGATAATTAGTGGGGTCGGCCTTTGGCTTTTCCTTTACCCATTGGCATAGCATTAAGTTTTGCAACAACCATCTCTAGACGAGTTCTCCACTTTGGCAGTTTTCTTTCAAGCTTGACTTTTCGTGCTTCTAGCTTAGATAGACGTTGTGGGTAACCAGCAACAAACTGTTCTCCTCGGGCAATATTATCTTCAAACTGCTTTTTCTTTTGCATAAGCTGGCCTCTGCTCATATTTGCAATTTTTGCGCCGAAGCCGCCGCCGCCAAAACGGCTAATGCCGGTTCCTAGGTTTCCAAAGTGTGCTATGTATCCTGGTCTCATCGTTATCTCCTTATAGAAGTATAGCAAACAACTTTAGAAATAGAAATCAATTAGCTGGATATCTTGACAGGAATAGGGCCTGTGCTAGTATAGGTAAGCATGAGTAAACTGACGAAGACAAATTTTACCGTTTTCCAGAACAAGGAAAGTGGTAACATCATCAAGGCATGGATCAATGATGTTCCTTTGGAGCAGCAGGCCAAGCAGCAGCTAATCAATGTTGCTGCTCTGCCTTTCATCCATAAGCACGTAGCCGTTATGCCGGATTGCCATTGGGGGATGGGTGCTACTGTAGGTAGCGTTATTCCTACTCTTAGGGCTATTATTCCAGCCGCTGTGGGCGTCGATCTTGGATGTGGGATGATGGCTGTTAAGACATCTCTAACAGCGAATGATCTTCCTGATAACCTAAAGGCTATGCGTAGTGCCATTGAGCGTGCTGTCCCACACGGGCGTAGCGACAATGGTGGTCGCAATGATCGCGGTTCCTGGGGAAATGTTCCTCGTGGCGTTGCTGCGGAATGGCAGCATATTGAAGACGCCTATAAGCTAATTCACGAGAAGCATCCAAAGATCGCTGGCCGTAAGGGCAAAGGTAAGACCGCTGAGCAGCTAGGCACCTTGGGGTCGGGCAACCACTTTATTGAGGTTTGCCTTGACCAGAACAATGATGTTTGGATTATGCTGCACTCTGGTAGCCGTGGGGTCGGTAACCGTATTGGTAGCTACTTCATTCAGCTTGCTAAGAAGGATATGGAGAAGTGGTTCATTAACTGGCTTCCAGATAAGGATCTATCCTATTTCCCAGAGGGCACTGATAACTTTGCGGATTATACCTTTGCTGTTAAGTGGGCACAGGACTTTGCGCGTATCAATCGTGAAATCATGATGGAGAACGTCATCGCGGCTATTTTGCAAAGCGATGTTCCTGGTTTCAGCACTGATGGGCAGGTTGTTAACTGCCACCACAACTACGTTAGCCTAGAAAACCACTTTGGTGAGAATGTTTGGGTTACCCGTAAGGGTGCTGTTTCCGCCAAGCAAGGTGAGTGGGGTATCATTCCTGGCAGCATGGGAGCCAAGAGCTTCATTGTTGTTGGTAAAGGTAACCGTGATAGCTTCCATAGCTGTAGTCACGGTGCCGGTCGTGTTATGTCCCGAACTGAGGCTAAGAAGCGCTTTACTGTTGACCAACACAAGAAGGCAACCGAAGGTGTTGAGTGTCGTAAGGACGCTGGCGTTATCGATGAAACTCCTAAGGCATATAAGGACATCGAGAAGGTTATGAAGGCTCAGAGGGATTTGGTTGATATTCGCTTCACATTGAAGCAAGTTCTTTGCGTTAAGGGGTAACCTAGGATGTACGTTTACTACCACGATCAGCAATATGTTGGAACTTTTTCATCTAAAGCCGATGCTTTGTTGATGGTTAAAGCCAAGCTGTTCGCTACTGTGGGGGCGGGGCCTTACAGCCCGCAAATCTTTGATGGGACTGATACCATCGTTGATGCTGATCGGCAAGAGCTTGATCTGGTCCGAGAACTTGGGCAAATTCCTGGGCTAATCACCCCCTAATAAGATCGAGATGCAGACCGTTATCATGGTGGTAATTGGGAGGACTCAGCTATTATCATGGTACGCCTTAGTATTGCCAGAGAAGCTCTGTTTGATAGCGTGGAGGCTTGATGATTAAGACCTTGGTTAACGCTCTCAAATTTCATTTCCGGCCAATTGAAACCCCGCGACTATCTACTAGCATTCTTAGCTGGCAAATTAGTGAAAGAGAGCCTTCTAGCTGTCCTGGATGTGGGGTATGTCCGGGCCCCAACACCCTCGCAATTCAGGACCATGAGCCGCGTGTTGACTTGGGGCTTATGAGTCCCGAGGGAATTAGCGTCATCACGATCTGGGAAATGGACCACGGCTTCGGTGATGGTCTTCAATTAGAGTTTCTTGAAGTATCAGAAGATGATCGACCTGAATTTCAGAGGGCTGTTCAGTTCTGTGAAAATTATGGAGTTTCTTAGTTACAAAGAATCATCTAGAGGATGATAAGGAAGAATAGATATGGGCGTTGACTATCGCGGGCTTGCTGTTGTTGGAATTCGAGTTAAGAAATCTGACTTAACAATCACGACTCGGGTCAAAGCGTTTCCTCATAACCATCCAGAACACTGGAAGGTAGATCCCGTAACAGGTAAGGATCTCTGGGGAGACCGCAGGGCCTCGGTTTTCGGTGAAGATTTTGAATACGGGTATGATAAGTTGCCAGGGGGGTTGCAGACCTTCTCTGGGAGTGGTTATGATGATGACCCTGAAATCTTCATTGGTCGCGGCATCTCCACGGATAGCAATCGCAGTGGTGGGGATTCAGCAAAACTTGATATTGACGTAGACGATTTAGATAAAATCGCAAAGGCTTTGCACAAATTGCTAGATCCACTCAACCTAAATATTGATATTACATCGAGTCTAGGCATTTGGGCAGCCCTTAGTGTTAGTTAACCTCGGTAGGCCGTAAGCTATTTCTTAGCTTTTTGAAGGCCCCATCCGGTTCCCTTTTTAATACTTACCTGGAAGGTTGGCTTGTCTTGGTGACGAGTAAGCTCGACGGTAAAAGTCAGGGTTGCACCCTTGCCTTTAACCATTTCAACTTTGGTCAAGGTTAAAGTAACCCAGTGAGTATCATCTTTTCTGACTTTAGCAGTGTGCCCTTCCCACCAAATTCTCCCATTAACGATGGCAGAGCTTCCGAGTTTAGGTCCTTTAGGGTCTCTGGGATCGATTCTGGGGGTCTTAACCACAGCGGCACCTGTAACGACCATCTTGGCTGGTATATATGGCGTAGCAGGGTTATCCTGTGCGGTGAGTGGTGATAGCATTAGCATGCATGCTAGTATTCCTGAGAATAATTTGTTCATAAGGTCTCCTTTCTAGAGTATATAATAATTTTGATCCCTAACTCCCGTAGAATTAAAAATAATAGGGGCGGGGGAGGCGCATGGCGTGTCTTGACAGTAAGCCGAGGTGTGGTATGGTGACGTTGAGCGCGGCCTGCAAAGCCACGATTGCAGAGCTTTCCACAAGTTGTCACACTATCTATATAACCTGACATCTGTCTTAACAAGATGTTCTTTAAGTGTTGTCGTCCTATCGAAAAAGATGGACATACATGCCCAGTAATAGCGCCCATGCCTCCGCTGGATATTCCTCCTCTGGACGATCCGTTGGAATATGAAACAAATTGACATCACTCATATAGTGCTTCTTCGCCTTGCTCTCGGGCCTAAGCCGGTCGCGGTCGCTGGAGGACGACCTGCAGGATTTTGTTTCTGGGTTTCACCAGAAGCTGAAGATCAAGTTTACCAACAGATCTGGAGAGATGATCCGGACTGGGAAGCCCCTGACGTGATCAAAGAAACCATTGCGACTGAACTTTGGTGGAGCGGGGTGGAGTAGGCATGATTAAGCCCATCGATTTGTCTGGGATGCTTTACGACCAGCGCCAGCTACTCAATAGCACCATAGCGGCGAGGACCACTTATGTGGATGATGTAGCTTGGGGTTATGGGTTGCATATTCTTCGTTGTTGCAGGGAACATCAGTTTGATATCGATGAGATAGTTCTTGATGTAGAGTATTCGATCTGGGAAGGGTTGCTGCGAGAAGAATTGCAACAATTGAGGGGAAAGTTGGGAGAAGATAGATGAAAATTCAATGGAGACTCCGAGCAGGGGAATATCAGGCTTCTTCTGCCTCTTCTGATTATGAGGATATTTTTGTTGTGTGCGAAATTCCTTTAGATAGTGCCTGCATTGATCCGCAAATAGCTGCCGACCGGATGGGCGCGGAGTTGTTAGATGGATAGACAGATTAGAGAACTAGAGCGGGCTGCTGCGAGTGGTGATCCGGATGCTGTGGAGAGGCTAGCGGTAGCCAGAGAAAGAGTGCGGGTTAGACATCCTTTTCTTTTTACCTTTACTGGTTGTTACGTGCCTGATAAGTGGTTGTGGTTAAGTCCGCAGGGTAATTATGGTAGTGGTAAAGTTTTAGGGCCACTTTTGCCCAGAAACGGGGTTTTGAGATCTGTTACTTATCAGGTAGACCAAACCCCGGATTACGATTACAAGATTGCTGTTATGCTTTGGCCGGATGAGGGCACAGAAGTTTTCTCAACAGCGAGGCTAAAAGCTGGAAAGAAGCAATGTCTCATGGAGCCCTTGAAAGGCGAACAAGTGCTTCCGGCGATGACGCCTTTTGGGGTGAGGTTGGAGAGGCAGGCTCCGAAGCCGTCGCGGATCCCGAGCGGCCTGGTGTTCGCGATGGGCCAGGCTCAGAGATCAAAGTTCAGCGCGGTTCAGATCACGCTTGAATTTTGGATGTAGATCTGAGGAAGTATAACCTATTTTACAGGGCGACTTCTGTAAATTCTAAAGTCAGAGCCGCAGATGCGGCTCCAGCACTATTGGTAGGGGCCGTTGATCCTCCGCCAACAACAACGCGGGGATCTGTGCTATCAGCGTAAATGAGAATTCCAGGTATATCCCAGGCAGCGCCATTAACAATGCCTGATAGTCCTGATTGCTTCACAACACAGCAGCATTTGGGTTAGGATCGTTTGTATTACCTACTACCCAACCACGATGCATGGATTGTAATTGGCCCTGGCTTGGGATATTACCTGTACGAGCCGTTTGTCTCAGCAGCGACTCCAGGGCTTCATAATCACCCTGAGCCGCCAGTCTTTCTAATCTTCTAGTGTATTTATCCATTTCTCGCCCTATGATAGCTAATCTAGTTAGAGTATGTCCCAAAAACCTTTGCGGTCAAGTATCACAGAGCCAAGCCCTGCAGCAAGAATCATTTGAAATTTAATTCCGCCGCCCTCATCATAAGTAATATCGCACAAACTCTGTTGCAAACGATGCTGATCACCGCCTAGATCTTTTCTTGCTACAGTAGCTCTAAAAGTACCAGTTCCGTTGCCGCCAAATCTAGACAAAATATTAACCGTTAAATCATTTGAAGTGGATTGATTAGTAATCTGTAGCACAAAGCTGGCTTTGCGGGCTGTTCTAGGAAACTGCCCTCTGGTAGCAAGCTCCCCATAGGCAGGACTGCCTGGATACCAATCCTGAGTAACTCCTGCGGTCAGGCCGATTCTGTTACCGCCTGAGTATGCGCAAAATCTAGATTGTGCAGGACCATCGATGTACTGCGCCTGAAGAAATTGTCCAGCAGCATCTTCTGGATCAGACCACACTAACGAGCCGATGCGCCGATAACTGGTATACCCAGCGGGAAGGGATAAAGGCTCTTGATATTGAGTGGAAACTAAAAGTCCAGGTGTAGTTCCATCATCAATAACATATACATACATCCAATTATATTGCGAGTTGTCATCAGCTTCATTGTTATCATGAAAAACGCCAATGGTCAAAGGGCTTGACGCTGCGACCGTGGCAGAACCATAGACGACTATAGACGTTCCAGCCGCGTTAATAGTTCTTACCGCTTGTTTGTTAGATGTAACGGTGCCTGCCCAGATGGTTGCCTGGTTTATGACCTGGGCCGCAATTGATGTTGCATTTCCTCCAGGGAAAGCCAGCCATAAAGTGGCAGCAGTATCCGACTCAACAGAGAAGACGTATGAAAACCCATAAGTAGTCGAAGATCCCACCAGATCTCCGGGGTATAACTCGCTCAAGAATTTAGTACCGGTTCCTGTGAGTGCTGTTCCTGATGTAGTGACAGTACCCGTGATACTCTTCGGTTTATAGTGAGGAATGATATCTCCAGATGCCGTAATTGTGGTTGTGGTCTGCGAGCAAGTGATTGGGCTTGTAGCTAGATTATCCAGTCCAATCTCATCAACGCCATTTAATAGCGGAAGACCGGTGCTTGCTGAGTGAGATATATCAGCATCAAGTGTTGTTTTTATAGTTAGTTCGATGTCAGCAGTATTATCAGAGTTCCTGCAAGAGCCAGGTGTGACTATTGCTTTGCGCCCAGTTTGTCCATTATTTTGTTCTACAACTAAGCCTTCTATGTAACGTTTTGGAAGTCCGAAAGTTTTCCCGCTACCGTCAGCTAAGGTATCTGTAGATGTTAGTTGCTTTTTCTGGCCTGTTATGGAATCAATTCCTTCTGGTATAAGGTTACTCATTCATATATAGTATCAAATATTACAAGAGCAGAAGCATTGACTCTGCGCTTTTTGTTTTTAGCTACAATCTGATTTGCCTTATTTATAGGAATCCGTAGTAGCTATACTTTATTACCGGAGGCAAAGGAGTGATCTGCGTTGGCGAAAGAGCCATCTCCTTGTGCAAAGGCATTTGTCCCAGTAGCTATAGGGGTAACCGCTCCTTTACCAATAGCAGCATTTATGCCAGTGCCATCGGTAAAGAAGCCGCTACCACCCCCTCCTCCTGCACCAATTCCGGTTAAACCTTGAATTCCCGTAACTCCTAATAATGCATCCCCAACGGGATCGAATAATCTAAAATCAGGTTTCGTAGTAAAGATTTCCTCGGGGCCAGCCGCCCCACAAAGGCTTTCGGCTCAGAGAGCAAAGCGCGGTCTTGAAATTTGGATGTAAAATCTGCGGTAGTCTTGACTAGTGCGTGGGTTGTGTTATCCTGGGGCTGTCGAGAACGACATCTTTACTAAATTTTATATAAGGTCTTAAATTCATGAGTAAAATTCCTTCCAAGTTTCTAGGCGCTATTCAAAGCGGACAAGAGTTTTCCGTAAGGTATCGCTGGGGTGAATACTTTCAGGGCGAAACTGAATGGACGGAGTGGGATAAGGGTTTGCTGGCCTTTATGGAAAAAGCTAATCCAGACGACGAGCCAGGTCTTACCATTCTTGATGAAGATGGTTGGGGGTATGCTGGTCGCGAGAAGGAGCTAGAGCAGACCCTGGGCAAGACCATCTTCGGTCGCTTTGCTGATCCTGACGGCGCTAACCAGCATCTTCTCCAAGTGGAATTTATGGATTAGAGGTTCCCGTGGCATGTTCTATAACGTGTTTTCATTGTAAGCATGATTTTGATCCTTATGTTACCGGCGAATTCGGTATTTGTCCTGAGTGCGAATGTAATAGCTATCTCGGAACGAAATCCCTTGAGGTACGTAAACAAGAGGATTACGAGAGATTTCTAGAGGCCAGTTCCAAGGTAGATTGGAATGATCCTAGATACCGGTCAGATGGTTATGATGGATCAGGGAGGTAGCATGGATCAAAAAACAAGTATCAAGTCTAGGCGTGATGGGCGATGCCCCTATTGTCATGATGAGGATTTGAGCGGTCAGAATTTCAAGGCGTGTTCAGGTTGTGGTGCTAAACAGCATAAGCGATGTTGGGAAGATCATGGGGCTTGTGCTGGATGCGGTCTGGCGAAGGCTACAGAGCCGGTTTTGGCGCAGGCACCTAAAGGACGGACGATGAGCAAAAAAGGTATTCCCCCTACTAAGCTAGTGATGGGGGTTGCAATTCTTGCTGCTGTAGTTGCTTTGTGTATTCTGGTCCCACCAGCACGTTTTGTTATTGCTATCCTAGCTCTCTTCGGTGGTTTTAGTAGTTTTCTGGAATGGTTGGATCGATGACTGAAACAGAGCTTTGGGAATGGATGATGGATGGTAACTATCCTCCTGGCTACCCTGATATGGACCAGCCCGAGTTGTGCAAACTAAATCGGAGGGCCTTTGCTACCTTGAGCCGCGATGTGCAATACAAGGAAACTGTTACTCAAAAGCCGCAGCCCGTTCGTAAAGGGTTTCGCCAACCGTCTAACAACAAAACCAAGGCAAATCAGTGGTGGAAAAAGGGTCGGCGGGGGCCTGCTGTTGGGCGTGAGGTTGAGGTTATCAAGACCCTAGAGAAGGGCTCCCGCGTTAATGTCGTCATGGCAAGTCGTATGGGCGACGTTGGCATTACTCCTAATCTGGAGGCTGAGCATGGATACGTGGTACGCATCAATTGTATTGAAGATGATTGGGATATGTTCGGAGATGGTAAGCAGATAATTCCTTTGAAGCCAGAAGGTATCTTGGTTGATATTGAGGCTGTGGAAGATTCTCGCACAGATAAGGTTAAGCTGGCTTTTCCTAAGTGAAAGACCTTTACGAAGTAATAACAAAAAGCGGGCTGAAAATCTGTCATATCGTTGAGGACATCACCGAGGAGAGGGACTCTTGGGGGTGGGAGGAGTCTTGTGTGAGGTTAGTAGAAAAAAGCGTGTGGATACCTGTCGAGATGCGAGATGATCAGATCCACGGCCTTCTTTGGGGAGAAGTATACAGATGAAAATTCAAACTTTAAGCATTGTTGCCGGTAGCAAAGCGTGTAATGCGGGTTGCGGCTTTTGTGTTAGTCGAATGACCGGGCTAGAGCTTGACGCCAAAGAACCAGATGTCAACTGGCGAAACTTCCACAAGGCTTGCCGTCTTGCGCAAATGAATAATGTCACTACGGCATTGATTACAGGTAAGGGCGAGCCTACCATCTTCCCGGGGCAGATTACTAAGTTTCTTTTGGAGATGGATGACGGAGAGTATGATTTTCCTTTTATCGAACTTCAGACTAATGGTTTGCTGATTGCCAAGGGCAATTGTGATGATCATCTCCAGGCTTGGTATGATCTTGGGATGACGACCATTGCTCTCAGCCTAGTTCATTGGGAAAGGGATAGGAATCAAGAAGTTTACAAATTTAAGGGCAAAAACCATTATGATCTTCCTGCACTAATTAAGAAGCTGAAGGACATCGGCTTCAGCGTGCGAATGACTGTTATGTTGCTGGAGGGCTTCGTTAGCTGCCCCGGTGATATTGATAATCTAATTGGATTTGCCAAAAGCAACAAAGTTCAGCAACTCACAGTTCGGCCACTGCGAAAGCCTGAAGCCACTCATGACGATGACGTGTCTCAATTCGTTATTAAGCACGGCATTTCCAGAGAGAACGAAAAGCGAATCGGTGCCTATATCGACAAAAAAGCATCTTTGCTGATGACTTTGCCTCACGGGGCCAAGATTTATGATTTCTATGGTCAGAATATCTGTATTGCGGATTGTCTGACTATCAACCCCGAGGGAAATGATGTTAGACAACTTATTTTCTTCCCAGATGGGTCTTTGCGATATGACTGGCAGTATCCGGGTGCTATCCTAATTTAGCGATAGTATGGGATAAGGCTGCCAAATCTTTGTGAATTCGTGCTTCCTTTGGGCACAACGGGGAAGACATAGTAGTCTTCATGTGGATATTTTCCCTTATTCCTTGTGATGGATAGCATTGATGGGGTTCTTTCGGCAATGCGCCAACCTTTCTTCTTTAGAATAGTGGTTAGCTCTTTACGCAATTTTTCTCCGATTTTACGCAATTTTTCAGGCGCTGCTGGATCATCTGCAAAATATGTGGCTTTCATCTTCTTGAAGAAGTAGCTCTCCTGGTTCCCATCAAGAATAGCGAATAGGTCATCGTAATGGGTGCCGCTACATAGAATGAATCCGGGTGCGCCCAGCCCGTAATCTGCTATCGCCTCATTGAAGGGCTGAGAATTGTAGGTTTCCAGCATTTCTTTGACATATGAATTTTGATCCATAAAGGTAAAGCCGCGATGCCAACTAAGGCCATAATCTTGCATCCATTTCCAGATTATGCCCTGAACTCCTCTTATAGACTTTATCGCGGTTCTCTTATGCTCACGACTAAGCTTTCTAAGATTTCCAGGTTTAGCAGAACCCCACCCGCCATAGGGTAGAGGGTTTCGTCTGTTACGGCTTACAGACCTAACCAGGGCGGCTTGTTTTTTAGTTATTTTTCTCTTCTTCCTTACTTTCCAGCTGGATCTATGAGATGGGGGTAGAAGAATGCCTGGGTCTGCTATATACTGTTCTCCAACAAAATCAACGTCCTCCCTAGCGCGGCCCTGCCGACCTCGCATTTGCCTCCCATGTCGGCGGAAGCGCCTCTTCCTTCTTCGGCGCGACCTACCTTTGATGATACCATTATTGTAATGCGCGATTAGATCAATAATAAATCGTGATACTGGGTGTTGCGGATCCTCATAGTAATTATCCAGGTAGCCATAATAGACGTCTGCGGCTTTGTGTATCCTTGGAAGGATCTTTTCTAGGGCAACGCCTCGATCAGCATCGGAGACAGCTTTCTCCATAATACTAAGCAGCTTTTGATAAGCAAGGTCATTGCGTCCTTGGGCTTTCCGCAACTTTATTTCTATCTTTTTCTTGTCTTCCCGCAATTTCTTTCTAATATCTTTAATACGTTTATTGGCTTTAGCCTTTTTTTTACTATAGTCTTGGCTGCTAGAGCCTCGTTCTCGGAGTGTGCGAGGAGGGCTGCCTACGCTGGGTTTAGGTGCTTGAGGAATCTTTTCTCGCAAAGCAGCTAGTTCATTGAGTTCTTCTTCATCAATGGCATTGGTGGCTTTTATGAGATTGTAATAGCGAGCAGCGGTAGATACATCAGACAATACCAAGGGCTCTATTTCTAGCCATCTCCCTCCTCTTCCCGAGTCTTTTCCAGAGTCTTTTAGATTATCCATAGATTCGAAATAATCGAGAATTTTATTAGCGTTCCCAGCACTTATTAGCTTCTTTTCTGTTCCACGATGTTCTTTGTTACCTAGAACTTCTTCGTAAAATTCTTTCAAGCTATCTCGACTTGCCGTTGCTATATCCGGCTCAAAAATTCCGATAAGGAGTGGGCGTAGTTCTGCTGCTTCATCTCCATTGAAAGGGTCGTCATATACATCTAGGACACTATAAAAATTCTTACAAGGTGTCTTTGATATAAAGGCTTTTAGATGATCTGGTATCTCTCCTAAATCCTTGGGGCCATTTCGGTGGCTGAATAGATCTTCTTCGTTCCAGGAATAATTAAACGAATCGTCCCAGGATTCTTGATAAGCACCCTGGAATTCGTATTCATCCATAGAGTGTTCCGTGGAGCATTTACTAGCTGATTTTAAACAGAAATAGCAAAGCTTTTTTTGATTACAGTCTTCTATAAACTCAACAAAACGAGCATACTGCTCTTTGCGCTTTTCACAACTGCCTTTCCAGGCTAAAGCATGTCTTTTCCATACAACTGTCAGAGTATCATCCCGCAGCTGGCGTAGGCCCTTCGATTTTGCATGTTTAGCGTGTATGTGTCGTTGGGTTTGGCTACGATCAATAAAATAAAGAGGGCCCCATTCTAAGTATCCCGTGCCCCAAGAAGGGTCTTTAACGCACCAGTCAGTGTGTCTAGCTAGCTTGGTGGCTGCTTCTTGTGTGGTAACCTTGATGATGCGAAAGGTAGTTTCTCCGATTGGGCCTTCGAAAATAACTTCCTGGCCCTCAACAGTAGCTAGTCTGGCGGCTTCCCGAACCCCAACACCCTGGTGTTCGTCTAAGGTTTTGGCAAGCTCTCCATATGTTTTGAAACTATTGATGTCGCGGCGATCTACAGGCAAGGTATGTTTAACCTTGTCGAATTTCTGTAATCGGCTATTTATCTTTTCGATATCTTCTGGAAACTGGACTAGATCTCGTTTATACAGCTTAGCGATCCACATAGCGTACTTACCGCTTTCTGTGGGATCGGCTAGGGCTAGCCAGTCCAAAAGTTGATTCAGTTTTTCTTTTCTGGCCTTTATTTCTGATTCGCTAACATCTTTGATACTATCATCATCCAGCTTATATCGCTGGGCATAGGAAGTCTCCAGATGGAACCGCCGTTTATCGCTTAAGGGGTTTCGATGGCGATGGGATCTGCGATGTCTCATGTTAGTATTTTAGCAAACGCTGAGGGACTTGTGTAACTATTTAGTTCTTCTGGCCGTAGTTGCTACACTAGTATCTTGATGCTTGCGGCAGCATAGAAACCAGACAAGGCCCAAACCCGCTACTATAAGCAAGGGCGAGATCGCTGGGGCTGTTGTTGTGGGTACTGGCGCGGTCTTGGTAGCGGTGGTGGCGTCTGCGGGCTCTTCCCCAAACCAACCGCCAAGGCTGTTTTGTGGTTTAGCGTTTCGCTGAAAGGCTTTTCTTGGTCCGACCTGGCTTGGTAGCGACTGATGGCGCTTTCTGCGAGGAGACCGAGCGGGGTCATCCTTCTTATTGGCATCTTGATTTGTAGCAAAGAGGCTATCATATAGTGTGGGATCACTCTTAAAAAGACTCTGTGCGGGATTAAAGAGCCCCCACTGTGGCTCGTCTGTATACCCAAAATCTCCGTAAGCGCCAAAACCTATTGAACTCATCATAAACCTCTAAATAAATTATACAAAACTTAGCAGGCAGATCGTGGGGGTTTCTGGTGTTTTCTGTAGTTTTGTGTAGTTTTCTTGCTAAGATAGAGCATGGTTGCTATATTCGTTAATTTTGTCACTATCATTCTTTTTTTAGTGTGTTTTCTTTTACTAGCTTTCCTTGTTTTGGCGGGCCTGCTTGAAAGGCAATTTCTTTGTTGGTTGCGTATTCACAAATTTAAACGTCATGATGATTATCAAAATCAGGCTCTTGTTTGCTGCCATTGCAATAAAATTAAAATGCTTTGTTAATAGCTATCTTGGTTCGGAACTAGACAGGTCTTATTTTGCGTGGTATACTTAACCCACTGCTCTTGCTGGAGATGTCGAGCCGACGACTCAAACAGGCAATCATTTCTACAGGAGACTAGCGTATGGCTAAGTCCAAAAAACCACAGATCAAATCAAAACTTGATTCCTTAGAGGGCTACCCACCGGAGCTTCCTGTGCTTGTTGGCCCTGCGAACGAACTTGATGGTTCTGCGGGTGTAGTTGGCGAGGCTGGATTGTGGGATGAAGAAATGGGTCCTGCTTACTACAATATAGTTACTCAGATTGGGTACGTAGAGGACTCACATCCTTCGATGGTTTGGTGGTCTCATCTAGGTCCAAAAAATAAAACATCAGAAGCTCTTCTAGGGGGGCTTAGAAAACTGCTTATTGATTTCTTTGCAGGAGAATTTAAAGATTCTGAATGCTGTAAAGATAAAGAGCCTACTAAGAAAAAGAAATTCTGTCAGGTCTGTGGTGGTCGTCTTGGGTGGAGTGATTCTCTATATGGGGAAAAGCATCAAAGAATGGTAGAACACCTGATTAGTGATATCCATACTGGTACCTATGATAGTATTGCAGGAAATGCAGTAAAATACCTTCGGCCCACAGAATACCTTGAACAGCATGGATGGACCTTTGGCAGAGGGATGACTAGTGGGCCAGTTACCGTGATAGACAGCTTTGATCGCTATCTATTGTCCGATGAATGTTGGGGTGACTTAGGAGAAGGTTTCTGTGGGGATATTTGTCAAATGAAAGCAACTTTCGAGTTAGTTTAAGGCGGAGCGAGCAGTGCGTAAAAAAATTAAACAAGAATTAATCAGGATGCTTCGTCTAGACGGCTATGCCCAAACTAGAGATTTTCTCAAACGAAAAAATCGTTTTTGCGTATTGGGGCTACTATGTGAGTTATACCAGGAACACACGGGGCGCGGCAGCTGGGAGGGGCCTTATGATGCTGGTAAAAACAACGTTAGGGATGCCTACTGTTTCTTAGCAGAAGATGAGTGGTCTATTGAGCTTCCGTCCCCTGCCATACTTAGATGGGCTGGGATGGATAAAGAGTTAGCAATGAAACTGTATAAACTTAATGATGTTGAGCGTCAGACGTTTGCCGGTATTGCTAATTATCTAGAGGCGATGGCCTGATTTCTGATGAAAGTAAAGATTAAGTATATAGTTGAAAAGCAGTATCCCGAGTGGGGATGGAAAATGTCTACTGGGATCATGCAGGAGGTTGAAATAACGCCTTTTGGGGGTGGTTGGATGGCCGCAGGCGGGGGTTGGAAGAGTTGGGGAGATACCGCCCGCCTAGCTGAACTAGGCTGGCTAAAGGCTCGGCTGACAGAGGATTTTAATGACGGCAGTGGCCCGCTGGAGACGCCCAGCAAAAGAAAACCTCAACGCCATCGACCGTAGCGCAATGAAAATCTGTATTTTCTGCGGCATGATTGCATAAAGTACCGCTTCTTGCGGTCCATGCGGCTTCGGCATTGGCCTTAGTGTCAAAGTGAATCATAATGGCCATCCCATTAAACCCACTGCAAGGCCCATTTTTAACATATCCAGTTTCTCCGGTAAACTGATTTCCTACTGCGTACTGTGCTGTCCAATCCATATTCATGCTTGGATTATATCAAGTTAATAAGATAAATCTAAGATTAAACTTTGGGTCTTTCGTTTTTAAGGCTATTCAACTTTTTTGCAGTAAGCGGGTGCTGGTTAAGGAGGCTATAGCCAATTATCAGAAATCCAAACAACGACCAGCCCATAAGCGGAACTTCTTCACGCATAGATTCCAATAACAGAGATCCAAGAATGCTGCCCATAGCACCGGCTATAGTCAACTTGAGCAAGCTGTGTTCTGGTAGTGTTTGGGGTCGGGACTGGTGGGGATTCATTATTTCTTCTTTCTGAGGAACCATTTATTCCAAGGCAAGTTAATGAGAAGCCCTATTGCCAGGCCCGCTTGTAGCCCAGGATGCTTTTTAACAAGATAACCAATGCCGCTAGCCACTAAACAGCAAACGATGGTTCCAGGAACAGAGAACTCGGTTGCTCCCTGGCCTTTACGGGCTTTATCAACATAGGGTTGCAGTTTTTCAACTAATTCCTTGCCGCTGGTACTGCTATAGCTGGACCCGACCTCTCTTTTGCGCTTAGCCAAGTTCCAATCATCAATAGCCTGGGCTTGTTGTTCTGGGCCCCACTTTTCCCACGGCAATTCCCATTCAAGGGCTGTTTGCCAGTCATAAGCAGTGTTTCTAGATCCTGTACTGTAAGCGCCAGCAGCTTGTTTGGTTAGTGCATCTCCTGCGTAAGCCCAGCCGCCGTTTTGGTATTGCCATACGTGTATAATTTCGTGCCCCAATAAGTCTAAACCAGCTTTATTAAGTTGCCAAGTCTCAGTGTCCTCGAATAAGGGCTCGCCACCATAGTGGGAAGAAAAGTTAATGGTGTTTCCAGTAACGCGAGTTTGTCGTGGATAGCTGAACCAGTGATCTCGGGATATACGAACTTTATCATAACGAACGCTATTACCTAGAATTTCTTTTGCGTATGCTATTTCTTTAGCGGTTAGTTTACGGCACTTACCAAAGTGGTAGGGCAGATCTTTATCTATGCTAGGTACTGGTTTTGGTTCGGGTTTTGGGGCTGGTTTTGGTTCGGGTTTTGGTTCGGTTGCGTCTTCTGTTACGCGTGTTTTTAGTATTCCTGGGGGTATTACAATTCCTTTATCTATCTCTTGCAACTCCTCGCGAAGAACTGTTTCTTCTGATCTTGGTGAATCCCCAGGTATCTTACTCCCTAGGTTGCCCAAATAACCTAATCTACTCAAACCAATATATGACATAAAGCTATTGTAGCAAACCTTACCGATTTAATTTCAGCTAATTGGATAACAGGCTTAAACTTGTATAATGAGGAAGGAGAGAACATGCTAAAAACGGGTGATATCATTGAGGCCCCTACTGAGTATCAAGGAGTGCGTTTTAGGCTTCTGGAATATGACAAATGGGACGGATGGCTTGCAGAAGTCGTAAAAACTGTTTCAAAGTATATTGCTGGAACAAAAGTACGTCTTAGAAGTTTAAGCATTAGATTACTACCAAAGCCTAAATATCTTTCTCCGTTCTCTGGTAAGTGGATTTGATTGTCTAGTCACAGCCATCAGTCATAATAATAGTTGTTGTCTTCCGCGTCTTCATAGTCTTCTTCCGCGTCTTCTAAAGACTTATCCGTGTAATGGATCAGTAATCTAAAATCTTCAGGCAACACAGCTTCTTTAGATCGAAACCATCCTCCGTCATTTAACCCGGGGTATTGCATCGGTTGATTAGGGTCAGGCTCCCAATCCTCCTCTTCACTCTCAAACCCTAATATTTTCATAGGAATACCCAAATCGGTCGCCGTGTTTACGGCCCATCGAAGGGCGTCTCTTACATCTCGAAAGGCGTAGATATACCCCCTCTCACTTTGAGGCCAAATAGCTGGTTGATTTGGGCTTATACCTTCGCCAAGTATGCCGTGAAGGTTTCCGGTGCTGTGGGCGCGGCGACCGTAGAGGTTTTGGGCGGGCATTACATGGTAGTAGTTGTAAGGGTTGCCGAAATCTAATCTGCAATCTACACACTCACAGGATCCTGGTCTCCACCCATCCATAGTTGGCCAGTGTGCTTCCCCTCCTTTTATGATTTTAACAGCTTCAGATCGGCTTCTTACTGTGATTTCTGGGATATGCACGGCGTCATATCTTCTGTGGGGGTCGTCAGTCTTTGAGATAACTACATTTCTTCTGTATCTATGATAAAGATCTGTTTCAAGCCTATCGAACCAGGGGTTGTGTCTACGGTGTTGGTATCTCATGCTGCGGTCTCCTTAGGGGTTTTAGCGGTTTTCCATATATAGCTTAACTTGCCTTCTTTTTCTATAACCCCAAAAGTATGAGCTAGGAGGCCGATTCCTAGTAAAATGGTTGGTGCAGCAACAAGCCATCGGCCTTGCCACGTTTTCGGATAAACATCTCCATATCCTACGGTCATAGATGTTACTAATGACCACCATAGAGAATCTCCAAAGGTTAAATCTGGCCAAGATCCTTTCTCAAAGAAATAGAACCCGGATGCGCTGACACCAAGAAAAGCTATAGCTCGCAGCAGTAATCCGTATTTGCTTAAAAAGGTTGGTTTTGGGGGAGAGAGTGCTTTGGGTGCGTGTATGGGTGGGATTGCTTTGGGTGGGATTGCTTTGGGTGGCGTGTGGATGGGTTTTTGTTGGGGTCCAGTTACGTTGCCGAAATATGGAGGGTAGAGATGAGAGTACGTGGTTGCCATAGATGAATTGTATCAAAGTTATAGAGCTTTTGATATTATTAGGTTATGGATGAATACCTGCAACGATTACGGCGTGCTGCGCAAATTGATCCCAGTGATGGAGAGTCTAGGGAGCGTTATGTTAGGGCTTTTAATCGTGCTACAGGGCACTTCCCGCAGTGTGATAAATTAAAATATGAGGAAAGCGATGCCGAGCAAGCCGCTGCTTATGAAAAAGCAGTTGATGAATACGAAGCAAAGTGGCCTAAGTATTGCAGAAAATGCTGGGGTTGGGGAGGAAATCACGGCTACGACTACAGCACAGGAATGCAAGATTTTGATCCCTGCCAGACTTGTTTAGAAGTTGGTGACTGCCCGCAATGTGGGATTGCTACTGCTGAACTGTTAGAAGATCAAGATGATCCACAAGGGGGTTACTATGATTATTTTGCTTGTAGTAGCTGTGGGTGGAATGACCTAGAGCCTGATGGGCATCCTACGGATCCACCACAGCCTACGGATTGTAATTGCTGGGAGCTAGAGCATTACGGAAAAGAACCTCTTGGTTTGAGAAGGAATCCGCGCCAAAGCTGCCAGTTTTGCAGCAAACGTGGAAACTACACCTATGGAGAACTGCCAGAAATCTTCTTATGTAAAGATCATTATTTGAAGATATGGGAACGTGTCAAGAAGTCCCCTGCTCCTAGAGATGTTACTAAAGCACGTTCTACAGGAACCACAATTCACTTTGATTATGGTAACGAAGAGAGCGCGGATCCATCGCTTCCTTGGACGCTGATTTGCATCGATCACGTTGACTACAATAATGTAAAGTCGTTCGAAACTAAAAGTGATGCGATATCTTGGATGTCAGCACCGGAAGATTGGTGCGCGGGGTGCATAGATCAAAGATCAGAGATCAAAGATCGGCGCAACCCAGGCGACATCATACCAGATGACCAATGTACTTGGGTGCAAATGTATCGACCAAGATATGGCTATGAGCACTGCCCTAATTATGTTTTTGTTAAGGGTGATGGCATACCTCCGCTATGTAGTCGCCATTACAGAGAGTGGCAAAATAAAGAGCAAGATAGGCAGGGGCGTTTTGTTCCTAGCGGCGAAGATGATGATACCCGAACTTGGTCAGTATAATTGAACTTGAATTTGATATACTGTTTTTATGGCAAATATAATACCTAGTGGCATTGACGCAACAACCGGTCAGAACAAACCACTAACATCATCAGATACCCTTACCGATTCTTCTGGTAGCCCTATTAGCGGTGGAACTCCCGGATGGACTCTTGTTGCGGCTTCAATATTCTCAGGCACCGGAGATCAGTCGTTAGATGTACCAGCTGGTACACTGACCGTTGATGGTGAAGAACTCTTTATTGAAACGACAATGATTGCTTCTGGTGGCGTAGTCACCCCAACTATTTCTTTTGGAGGTAATAATCAACTTGCAGGGGGAACTGTTTCCGCTGGCATCAATACTATCTACTCCCTAAAATCATACCGAACAGGGGCCTCGGCTCAAGATATATTCACGCACCAGAAGACCTACACTGGCGCGAGCAACGCCGCAACAACTCGTTTCAGTGCGGAGACAGTATCTCACGCTTCAGCAATTACAATCGCACTAGGAAACTCGGGCGCAAACACGATTACTTGGCGCTCATTGAAGATTTGGAAAATAGCCGCCTCAGTATAAATATCTTGGCATGTCTTGATTACTTTTTGCTAAGATAGTAATATGGGTAATATGGACCACGGACGCCGCGAAACGATGAAAATGAAAAGGCTTGAGCCGGGTGATGACCTTATTGCCCATCTGGGCCGTAAGAAACAAGAGCCTCTGTTTCCGGAAACCCCCTCCCAGTTTCGCGTTGCTGCTAGCGTTGCTATTCTGGTAGCTGATATTGTTTCTGCCGGGATTCGTGATAAAAATTTGCTTTCCTTCATAGAAAAAGAAGGGTTAGATACTGTAGTCAAGAATCATATTTTTGGGCTATGGAATACTCCGGTTATCTCAGAGATTGTTCCTAGGTCTCTTGGGATTAATATATTGGAGCGGGCTATTGAGTTGCTTGAGCGTGATGAGTATATTTGGAACGCAATCCAAGAAACTATTTAATTATTTCTTCCCGATAGACGAACCAAGCACAATGCCTAAGGCTAAGAGAATTATAGCTCCTACAATGATGTAGTCTTTTTTCATTCCTCGTCGGCGTCGTCGGCGGCGTTGTGTGGGTTGTTGCTGAGGTATTCGTAGGGCAGCAGTATTTTCTGTGGAAACTTGTATTGCTACTTTTCTAGCATCTTTGCTGTTATATGCTGGCGTGGTCATTGTTTGGAGACCAGGCGAGAGACCAGTGATTGCGTTGCCAACTGCTGCTATTGCTGCTGTTACATCGGCACGGGGTGCAGGGGGTTTAGTACAGCAATAGCATTTTCGTGGATCTCTGGATACTGGTTTGGGGGCAGCGCAATGATAGGTGGTTTTATCTCGGAAAAAACACTCAGAACGGCTACCGCAGTTTGTTTGGGTTGCGGTCCATACTCCTTTTGGGGTTGCTGGAGTCGGGGTTGCTTGTCCGAATCTGATATACATTATTTCTTCCCTATTGATGAACCAAGCGCAATGCCTAGGGCTAAGAGGATGATAGCGCCTATGATGATGTAGTCTTTTTTCATTCCTCTACGGCGGCGTCGTTTGCGGGGTTGGTTGGAGTCGGGCTGTATGGCCCACTTTATATGATCTCTGCGGGGTCGGGGGGCAGACAGGGCAGCGGTAGCCTGGACGATGGAGTTAGTGCGGCTAGCTAGCATTCTTTTGATGTCACCTGGGCAGGGATCCATCTTGTGCTTGGTGGTAGAAAGAGCTTGCTCTCTATTACAACCTGCTATTAACTCTTTTTCTCCTACACACTTTCTTGGACAAAAGCAGCATGACTTAATGCTGGGTCGATATTCGGGGGCTTGGCCGGTAGGGCATTTAGGTGCTGGTGGGCACATTTGGCATTTGCGGTTCGCGCAAGGGTCTCTTCCAATATTAGCAATTGTATTTCCTACCGCTGCTATTGAAGCTGTTATGTCTAGCTTTGGGTTTTGTCGGGCTCTCGCATTTGCGATGTTTCTATCCGCTTGCGTCAGCTTATTAACTGGTATGCAGGATCCGTATGTGCTGCTAGTGCCTCTGCCATAAGTGCGTGTCATCGCCTTGTGCTTACTGGGGCACGAATTGTCGTGAATTACAAAACTCTCTCTAGCCATGTGTCTATAATAACAAAAAAAATTGAATTGGCGCAGTTTTTAGGAGACAAGCCTTGCCAGGCGCGTTGGATTAGGTTAAGATTAGCCCCATGACGAAAAAGTATTACATTACGAGAGGAGGTCCACATGAAGTTTAGTAAATGAATAGGAGACTAAATTCATGCAAAAGGACAAAATCCGCGACATGCTTCGTTCCATCTTGCCTAGCAAGGCAGAACGCAGCGCTCGCTTTGAGAAAACCCACGCAAACAAGAGAAATCGAGTTCGCGTAAAACAGACCTTGCGTCAATACAATAAAGATGAATGGGGTGATGACAGCGAATCCGTAATGGAAGCTAAGATTCACAACAGTGATCGAAAACGTTGCTACGACATTCGGATGATGAAATCGGAACGTCGAGCGGCAGACAAAATAAGCCACTTCGTGCGATGGTGCGAAAAGAAAACCGCCCACATCCCCGAGGATGAGCCCAAAGAGAAGTACTTCTACATCTCCGGTCTCATCGGAGGGCCTGCGGATATCATTCGTGAGCACGCTCTCGGCCACTTCATGGACCCGGATTACGATTTCAACGTCGTAGCCCGAGACAGTTGGAAATGGAGTATCCGCCGAGGCTCAACGGAACTCAACGGTTCCGGTAGGGGTCTCTACGACCGTGCGGCTGTGACAAAAGCCTTGACTGAGGCTTACGAAACCTGGCCCATGCACCTTAATCGAGCCTTGAAGGGCGGGTATCGTAGTCTAGGTGGATGCCTTTACTGGCGTTCCTGCAAGGAAGAAGATGCTTGCACTAACACCCGTGTTTCCCTGGATTGGCAGTATACTTACCAAGCTACCTGGGGTGGTATGCGCGTTGAGTGGAACAAACCTTATCGAGGAAGTTTCCGAGAAGGGACTTTGGTTAGCCAAAAGGTTGAACGAGTAATTACTGACCACGATGAAAAAATTTGCCGGAACCGCATGTTGGTTACCTGCAAAGATGACATCGAACGCCTTGCTAACCAGATGGTTGGGTGGAACAACATTTACGAGAAACCTCGTTACAGCTATTACAACAACAACAACAACAACGGAGCCCGAAGCCGGGTTCTCCCCTTTCTCTTGGCAAAAGGGTTGTTGGAAGATCGGGATGTGAGAGAAGATGGATAAGGAGCTAAAAATCTTAAAGGAGGAACGCAAGAAGAGGGAAGAGGCTACAGAAGCTTTTCGAAAGGAGATACAAGAGGTTTGTGGCAAGCATAAGAGCCTAGGCTTTGGCTCTTCCCGGGCGATTTCAGATATTATGCTGTTTTTTGATGAGGGAAAAGAAGGCGCATATGATTACGAGATCGGAAACTATGCTGTTGAATCAGTGATGGATACTTATCTAGCCCGTAAAATTGAAAGCCATATTCCTAGGCTAGAGAGGTTATATCAGCATCTTGTTGATAATAAATATACGGAGAAGAATCAGTGGGAATATACTGGGGACGGTTATGCTTTTTACTTGCAGCTAAATAAAAAGGATAAGAGGAGAATTTTCTGCATTGGCCGTCGTTCTGCTAACTATCTTATTTTCCTTGAAGGGGCGGTTGAACCCAAAGTCTCTGTTGATGAGAATCTTAGCGAAGAGCAAAAAGAAGTTTTGGAACTGATGAATAAATTGGTCGGTCGTAAAACACTTCATATTAGGCAAGTGTTTGACTCCTACAAAGATCATTGGTTCTCCGAAGAGTTTGAGTTTGATGATGGGGGTAGCGGGATGGGGATGTTCTACGCCCTTACGCATACAAGTACCCTGAATGAAATTTCTGATAATGTGGATAACTACCGCTACGTTCGTAGGCCGGATTTGGCCTGGTATAAGAAGCGAAAATTTGAGCTAGAGTATTCGGATTGTCGAGATGGTGGTTACGTGCTGACGTTCGGAGGTCTTATGTACAACGACAGGCTGGATCGCTGCTTGGGAAACTATTATGAGATCAAGAATGCCTTCTTCTGGGTCCAGTGCGGCGTTAATGCTATGTTTGAGGAAGAATAGATGAGTGATTCGGGACATTTAGATCGAGTCGGTATGGCGGTATCAGTGATTTGTATTATTCACTGCATCGCTGCTCCCATCGTGTTGTTCTTTTTGCCAGCGGTGGCGACAGCATTAATTTCTGAAGAAAGCATTGTTCATCAAACTCTATACGGTTTGATTATGGTAGTAGCGCTATTCTCCTTTATCCCAGGATATCGTCTTCACAAGAAGAGACTGCCACTAGTTCTTTTCGGAGCCGGTATTGCTGGCTTATTTTTTGCTACTTTTTTGGTGCATGACATTTCTGGCTTGGGCCACGCTTGGGAATCAATTTTTGCTATTCCTAGTAGTGCTTTTATTGTAGCAGCGCACTACTTCAATCATCGATCATGTAATGCTTGTGGAGAACATGTTCATATCAATCACTCTTGTGATGATCATTAGAATCCATGTGGTCTATAAATTTATCTATACATACTTCTTTGGAACAATAAGAAGGCCAGGTAACCTCTTGATATTTGGCCTTAGTGGGGGACATTAGCGTTGGATCACCACAGTAATAGCAGATGTACTTCATACTCTTATGGTATAGACTTTTTATCTTATAGCAAATATTAAACCCGGTTCTTGACTTTCAATTAATTTTTGGGAAGATCGAGGATCAAGGTATATGATTTGATGGAAAATAGAAATCTAGAGCACCTAGTGACGATCCACGACCGGTCTCAGTTTGAGATACGGCTGAATTATGACCAGGATACATCCGCTAAAAAGAATACCTATAAAGTAGAATCTTTCTTGTTTTTTCCTAAGAGTTTGCGGGTTGATAGCCATCATTATGGTAAGGAATCCTTTTACAAGGACTTGAAAACCAATATACGCTTGCGAACCCCGGCCATCGCTATCAGTAAGCTAGTCGATTCAGATGATAGGTCTAGCTTGAGAGTTAGAATCGATGAGCCTTTCAATCGGTTGCTGGGAGGCCGAGCACGAGCTAGTGATGTTGATGATATTATCTATGAACTAAAAGTTTTTGGGACCATATTTCGGGGGCAAGTTGCTGAGCAGGCCAATAGTCTTATAAGCTTGGTAGAGCAAGAAAATGTAATCGGCTTGCCCACGATTTGTGACGATATACAGAAACTCCTTAAAATATTCGTCAAAGAGCTTGCGAATGCGGTTAGCGTGTTTAGAAAACTACGTGCCAAGTTCTTGAAGCCTACCATACCAGCAAAACTTAATCTTATTTTTGAAGAAATCAATGAGTTTCTGTCTCTGACTATTGATACTCATTTATCTCGACTTGTACTTGCTATCAAGGAAGTTCCTGGATTAAAGGATACCTTGGGCGGGTCTTATACTAAACAGATACAGTTTTTGCAAAAGGAAGCGCGTTATCGAGAAGGGGCTGGATATCTTTCCGGAAATCCTCTAAAAAATGATGGAGAGAAGTACATCTATAGAAAGAGTGAGCTTAAGAAGTCTATTATGGAGGTCTTGTTCCTTCGTCCAAAGGTACAAAAAGAGGGTAGCAGGACTGCCCAAGCAGTTGCGATGTTTGCGGCGGGTATGGCCATGTTATGGGCGCTTATTGCTTTGATTTTAGGGAATAGTGCATTTGTCATAAACTCTACTCCGTTTTTGCTGTTAATGGTCTTTTCTTATATCGTAAAAGATCGAATAAAAGATACTATTAAGAATATCTTAAACCAAAAGGTGTTATCCCGATTTCTTCATGATAGAAAGATTGAATTCTATAACCATAAGACCAAAAAACCTATGGGGCATGTAAGGGAGAGGTTTCAATTTGTTGATAGAGAACATCTGCCGGATGACGTAGAGGGAGCTAGATACCCTATAAATTCAGGAAAACGATTTGAAACAATAATCCAGCATGACAGATCGGTCGTGCTATTTACATCGGAATTTGAGCGCCTATATAGCCGCATTGCTAATGTCACTCGTGTAAGCATTAATAACTTTTTATCAAAAATGGATGATTCGGATATTATCCTACCTTGCTATGTGCATGATGAAGATGACGTTAAGCAGGTTGTTATGTCGAAGGTATATCATATACACCTGATCATAAAACTAAGCACAGACCCCAAAAATAGCATCCTTAAGCATTATCGTCTTGTAGTAAACAAAGAGGGGATAAAGAGACTAGAATCACTGTATCCAGACTCTAGTATTTCAAGCACTTCATGCTACCAGCCGCCTGTATCTGATGAATTGCATGTAGAGCCAGAGGACTTTAGGGAGCACGCTGAGATGCCACTAGTTGATACAGTTGCTGGGTTAGATTTACTAGAGAATCCGAGGGATCCTGTAGACGAAGAGGTTACCGAAGTCGAGGAGGCGCGTCCTGATGAAAGTTAACTGTATCGATTGTGGTATAGGCAAGCAGCCAGGTGACGTGGGGTGGTCTACCCCCTATAATAAAATAACATCATGCGGAGAATGCAGAGAAAAGCGTGGCTGGCTATCTTCTTTAGAGGTCGGTAATCGAATCCATGATTGTGTTGACCGATGTACTACTATTGAAGAGGTGGGTCCTGGGGAATACTTCGTAACTGCCTTTGGGGATACTTGCAATGGAATGATGTGCTTTGAGCCGTGTGATTGCGGCAGGGATAAGTATTTTTCTCCTTTTCAAGGAAAGATGGTTTAAAATGTCTCTTAGAGAATTCCCGGAACCTTTGGTAGCCATCTCTAAAGAAGAATATGATTATCTGGTCTCAGCGAAAGAGATACTAGAAAATTTATACATCGACAGCATTGCAAGGATGATTGATAATCCGTATGCGTGGGAAGTTTCGGAGAAGCTTCGTAGGGATATTGAAAAACATTTTGGGGCAAGGGATTGACGATGTCAGAGAATACCGGGTGGGCCGGATTAAGATGTTCTTTTTGCCAGCAGCAAATTTCTAGCCCAGTCCCTAAAACTACACAACTGCGGGCTTGGATTGAGTGTTATGCCTGCAATGAGTCCGATAAGACGGGCAAAGCCTTAAGAGATTTGGTGGTGGCTGTTTATGGTGCTGCCACTAATTCGGATTGGTGCGATGAATCCCTTGCTGATGCTCTAATAGAAGCGGAGAAATGCCTGCCTAAGCATAGGTTGCTTTAATTTGGCGGTATCTCTTGATAGGACTGGCGAGAGGCGGTATGCTGGGCACGGTCGCGAAGTATTTTAACGACAGCCAATGAGTATTAGAGGGTCTACATTCATATGAATGAAGCAGAAGTTTATAGAAATACCATTTACCGAGTTGTTCACGGCAGTCGCGCCTATGGCACCCATCGTCCCGATAGTGATCGGGATGAAAAAGGTGTTTGTATCCCAACCGACCCGAGCTACTATTTTGGCTCCAAGAACTTTGAGCAGAAGGACAAAGGCTGGTCGGATAACAATGATCGAGTTATCTACGATATCCGAAAATTCTTCAATCTGGCCTTGAGTTGCAACCCTAACATCATTGAAATTCTTTATGCTGATGAAAGTGATATCATCGATATGGATGATCTAGGTGAAGAGCTTAGAGCTAATCGAGATATGTTCCTTTCCAGAGCGGCGGCTAGGACTTTTGTAGGATATGCAGTTTCTCAGTTACATCGTATTCGTGGTCACAAAAAGTGGCTAGATAATCCCCCGGAGAGACCAGAGGAAGAAGATTTTTGGCACGAACATGTACTGACCTACAAGGATAGGCAGTTTGCTAGGGAGTTTGATGGGCACGAGTTTATTGTCTATCCAGCGGAAGGCTTAGATCTAGAAGAGCTTGTAGGCGAAAAACTCGCTAAAGTGCTGCAAGAAGCTCAGGGTAGCGAGTATCCTTTGTCCGTCCCTAGTGGCCCAGTTATCATTAAACATTTCGATAAAGTTGCTTTCAAGGCAGCTAATAAGAAATTTGGGCAATATACTGCTTGGCGAAGGGATAGGAATCCAGATCGGGCGGCAATCGAGGCCGAACACGGGTTTGACCGGAAGCATGCGTATCACTTGATTCGTCTTCTCCGGATGGGTAAGGAGATTATCACTGAAGGCAAGGTTCTTGTGAGGCGACCTGATGCCCAAGAGCTTCTGGACATCCGAAACGGTAAAAAATATACCTATGATGAACTAGTAGCATATGCTGAGGAGCTAAAAGAGGAAGTAAACTTAGCAGTGGCTGGTAGCCCTTTGCCTAAAGCGCCGGATACAGAAGCAGCGGAAAAGCTGCTTTTGAAATTAATTAGAGCCCAGTTGAGCTAATAGAGGTTTTATGTCTGATCATCTTTCTAAACGTGAAGCTGTTAGAATTAAAGATTCTCGAAATCTTGGCCTAATCATAGCTGAAATCGAAGATATGAAAACACGACATCTCTCGATGAAGTTTAGGCTAAGCTGTATTACGGCTATGGAAGAGCTTGGTAAAGCTCAGAGTAGGCTTTTGGAGCTTAATGACCAGTTTCGTAAGGTCGCTGATGAAAATTAAAGTGTATGTTCTGTTTAATTCGACAGACAACTGTACTTATCACGACACGATCTACTGCGATACTTTTTCTACCAAGAACCAAGCTACTGCTTATATAGATCATCAATGTCGCCCAGTGAAGGGGTTCGCAGCAGAGAACCGAAAGGACTATGAGATCAAAGTGGAGGTTTTAGAAAACCCAGAGTTTTTTGATTAAGCCGACGATCTTGTTTTATAGGGTTTCGGTGTTAGAATGCTTCTATGAATGAAAAATTTCCCTATTGTCTTGCTCGTGGCGATTGGCCAAACCTAGAACGCTGTCGTCGGTTGGACGAACATAAAGGAGACTGCCGTTTCTATGGAAAAGAGGAACAAGCGGCCAAGGAAGCCGCTCTACTAGCGACCGCAGTAAAGAAAACAGAGACGAGCAAAAAGACGAGCTACCAGATCCCTTTTGATAAAAAGGGCAATATGGTTAGGTATCTACATGATCCTTATATCACGGAGTGGAGAGATCCAGAGCCTTTTTCTGACGGGATTAGTTTCCAACGTTTTGTGAGAGGTCGAAGTGCGGCTTACGCTGTCTTTGAGTCAGCCCGTCAAGGGCCTGCAACAACATATTCCGTGTTTTTAAAAGATCTGTCCGAGATGATTCCGCATATGCGTGAGAGCTTTCTTGAAGGAACTTTTATTCACTGTAAGAAGGGTCAGAATTTTGGGGTTAAGTTACTAGAAGTAGAGAGGTAGGCTAATGCAATACTCAGAGCCCGTTGTTGTATTTGTTTCTAGTAGCGAGGAAGGTTTGAAATTAGCCAAAAAGAAAGATTGGCAGTTTATAGGAGGAAAAACTTCATCAGAATTTGCTTCTGGTGTCGCGGAGGCCTTTAGGAAGGATCACAGGAAAGGGATTGTGGTTACTTATGGGTGGGCGTTGACAGGACTGAATCTGCGTAGACCCGGTACTGCAGTTATTCTTACCGAGGGTGGCACAGAAGCTATGGAAAGCCAGGGCCGACACAGGGTGGGAATGAATCCTACTACTATATATGCCACGGTAGAGGATCTTCTTTCAGGGAAATTGTCCTTATCTGCGGTATATACTTGTAGCTGTGAGATGAAAGTCATTCTATTACAGGGATGTCAGTGCGGGGGTGTATGAGAGTTGGATATATTGAGCACCCAGATTTACAACTCTGCTCCCATGTTTTATGGAGAGCGCAAGCATATTGTAAATGCGATGGGCGTATAAGATCTCGATGTCTTAATACGGATATTCTCATTGATTGGGGGACGATTGATGAAGCTTTGCCTCTCACCAATCTTCTTCTTCATGACGATCTTGTCAAGCTAATAGCAGATATAGAGTGCCAATGCTCTATTTGGAAAACGGGCTGTATCTGCGGTGTGTTCCAAAAAGAGAGAAAATAGATGGACGAACTAACGAAAGATCAATGGATCCAAAAAGCCAAGGCTTTATTTTTCGACTGCACTTTCTGCGTGGATGCCGACAGCATTTGCAGAGAAATTAATGAATTGCTTGAAGAAGGCGGGGGATACGACTATGTAAATGAAAGTTCGGCAACCCCTTTAAGGTGGTCAAATGACCTGTAAGGTTCCTGAGTCCGATACTCGCTGCAAAGTTCTTTTTATGCTCAAGCTTAAGCATTTAGGGACGCTAGAAATCGCACCATGTCTTAGGTCTCTAGAAGAGTGTGAGCAAGTGATGTCTAGCAAAGAGTTTACCTGGCTGGGCAATACTTGGCCATTAATTATGGCTTGGGACTATTGCTTGGGCGATAGAAAGGGCTTTACTTTTGTTACCGATCAGCTAGAACCTTCTAAGCTGGCTGGTCCTATTCGAGCCAGGCTAGGGCTAGCTTGTAACTGCCCAAAAGCTGCTTTGATGAATGAAGGGTGTACGTGTGGAGGCAACTAGTGCATCGTAGAATGTTAAAAACAATTGCTCCATCTGCCGAGGCTAATGGCTGGGTTCATCGTGGAACACTTGATGGATGGGCTACGAGAACTTCAGGAGGCAATAGTCTTACTTATTATGGTAGTCCTCCGAAGAGTTTACAGGCGCATCATTGGGAAAGGCGCATGGCTCAGGCAGAAGCGCCCAGTACTTGCACTTTTTGGTTTCATCTGAAAGAAGATGAGAATGCTATTATTGGTTTTGATTGGTATTTGAAAAGACCTAGCGAGGTAAGAACTAGAGGAGGAAGTCTTCCCGCTGCCACCTTGCTTGATTTTAGTTTTGTCTCTAGCCACAAAAAGCTTAATGAGTTCTTTGTTGATTCTCGTGATGAGTTGATCCAGCATCTAGAGCCCCCTAAAGAGACTTTATTAGATAAGATAGGGGATAAGATAGGGGCGTTTTTTAGCTAATGACTTATGCCAAACTAATAAGCGCAGAGCCAGAAACTGGTAAAATTCTTAGATTGGATTTGGAAGACACCCATGATCAGAGTAATAGCTCTATCCGTATATGGGGGACCAAAAAACAACTACGAAAGGCTGCTTCCGGGGGCAAGATCGAGGGCAGCATTGTTGTTTATAACAAGTCGCTTCGCATGTTAGAGGGGGACTGGCTGAAGATCCAACCCATTCTGTCTAAAATGGACTATGGGCCGATGCTTAACCAACATATGCAGCTATCTTACGATGAGCTACAAAACATCCCCAGATGGGCATGGAAAGCCGGTTTTAGGGATCGTGGTTATGGGTCAGAAAGGCTTTTCACCTACCATTCAGTTAATCTCTTCCAAAAGCGAGTGGACCCAGAAGCATCGGATTTTGGAAATTTGTATGGGATAATTAGAGAGCAAAACTTTCCCGAAGATGGGCAAATGACGATGTGGCGGGTTTGGGACATAAATCTAGAAACCCTGGAATTAAAAATCCAAAAAGAGGAGCCGAGATCTAATGAATACTTCTAAGCAATACCTAGTTACTTTTTCAACCTGTTCGCCCAAATGGCTGACCAGCAAGTGGATTATCACAGCGGAAGAAAAAAGTGAGGCGCTTAATTTGGCTATGCTTATGCACGATGATTCGAGCCGCCCAGGAAAAGATCGCTGGCCGATACCTATGGTGACCATTAGCTACCGAGGGGCTAATCCTGATGTCGATGAATCAGAATTCACGATTGTCGATCCAGAATATGCTGCTCGACTGCTCAGGATTTATGAGCACGGCAAGGAAAAACTGGAAAATTGCTAATTGGCGACAGAGAGAGTGGTCTGGGTAGTCCAATGGCTGATAAGAGCGGAGTTGATGTGAACGTCAAACAAGTGATCGTTATTCGTAAAGATCTGAAGATGCGTCGAGGGAAGGAAATTGCTCAGGGCAGTCATGCCAGTGTGAAATTCCTATCGGATCGTATTCGCAAGGTTACGAATCATCGCGTTCCTTCTATGGCCGGAGAACATTTTCCGGTTTTCCTATCAGACGTGGAAGAGGCTTGGATCATGGGATCCTTTGCAAAAATCTGTCTGCGGGTAGAGAGCGAAGAAGCCTTGCTGGCCTTGCATGAAAAGGCGCAGGAAGCAGGTCTTGTTAGCAGCTTGATTCAAGATGCTGGAAGAACCGAATTTCATGGGGTTCCGACCTATACATGCCTAGCTATCGGTCCTGATGAGGCCGAAAAAATTGATGTTATTACGGGAGATTTGAAGCTGTACTAGCTTCAGGGAGAAGAAAATGGATAAACATGATCCGATGGGGGATCGTATGAAACTTTACGAGAAGGTAGAAACTTATCGTAAGTGCGATCCCAGTAAACCTATCTGCATCCGTCTTGATGGGCGGGCTTTCAGCACCTTCACTAAGGGGCTTGGTCGTCCTTACGATGAGCGCATGTCGAGACTGATGGTTGATACAACTAAGTTTCTAGTTAATGAGACACACGCCAAGATTGGATATACTCAGAGCGATGAGATCACTCTTGTTTATGCCTATGAGGAGCAATCTCAGCCTCTTTTTGGGGGTAAACTACATAAGCTGACTTCATTGCTAGCTGGGATGTGTTCGGCTAAATTTGCCGCTATTCTAGGGCTGTATCTACCGGAAAAGGTAGATAAATCTGCTCGTGGGTGGGAATCATCTTGGATGGATGGTGTGCCCAGCTTCGATGCCAGAGTTTTCCAAGTTCCCAGTAAAGTGGAGGCTGCTAACGTTGTTCTCTGGCGTTGGTTTGATGCCAGGAAAAATAGTGTATCGATGCTAGCTCAAAGCATTTTTAGCCATAAGCAGCTTCAAAATAAGAATGCTGTGGAAATGAAACAGATGTGTCTCGAAAAGGAGCATGATTGGGATAAGTATCCTGATTTCTTCAAGTGGGGAACTTTTGTTCAGCGAAAAACGGTTGAACGAGAGCTTTCTCAAGAAGAGCTAGCTCTGATCCCGGAACGGCACAGACCTGCGATGGGGCAGCTTGTAAATAGAAGCCGTGTTGTGAATCTAGAGATGCCAGCATTTATTGATGTTGCTAACAGGGTTGGGGTTATCTTTGATGGTGAAGCTCCTAGTCTTGTGCAGCCTATCTAAAAAAATGGTATACTTTATGTATGCCATTTGATTGGATTGCCCCCAATATTTATTGTCGCGTGATTCTCCCAACATCCCCTGATATTAATACTACGACTCGTTGGTTCCACCGACGAGTCGTAGCTATTGACAAGCTGGACTGTGTGTGGGATACTAACGGAAAAGAAGTTAATATAGCGTTAGTCCGGGTTGAGCAAAAGCAATTGTGGGCCGATTATGGGTGGCTGGAGCCCCTGTCTGCCTCTTCTGTGTGTATCTGCCCGTTGAAACGTATTTTGTTGCAAGGATGCAAGTGTGGGGGAGTTTGAGGTGGTTTCTAAAATTGAATATTATCAAAAGCTATATGATAAAGCAGTAGAAGTGGCTACTGAAGCTCATGAGGGGCAGACTCGCTGGGGAGGTGAGCCTTATATCACTCATCCTCTAGCTGTCTCGGACGCATTCTCTTTGAAAGACAATCCTCGGGAAAAGATCGCCGCCGTCCTTCATGATGTTCTGGAGGATTCCGATACCACTTCTCAGGATTTGATGAAGACTTTTCCTGTTGAAATTGTGGAAGCTCTGGTTATTTTGACACACGCCCAAGAAGAGGCATATGCGGACTATATTATGCGTATTAGGGGTGATACCCGCTTTCCGCGCCTAGAAAACCTTATTGCCATAGAGGTTAAGCTTGCCGACCTAGATCATAATTTGAGTGATCTTGATCATCCGAAAAAGCACAAACAGCGACGAGATAAATATCAATTAGCTCGTAAATTACTCACTCTTTAGTTAGATTTGAGCTAGACTATGTGGCCTTTTACTAAAAAGAAGCTTAAAAAGAAGCTCAATCCTTTGGTTGGTAACATCATCCAACTAATGACATCGACCAACGGAATGGACTTTCACTAAACGAGAACGTGCTAATGCTGATTGGGCTCAGGTTGCCGAACATAAAAAATCAGGAGTATCTTTACGACTGTATTTTAATTATTCTTCTGATAACATACCTAAAAATATTCAGTTTTGGCATGTAGGGCACAGCCCCACGATTGAGGGTCATGAAAAAGCATTACTTAAATCTGCTCTAAACCAACTACAGTTTGATCGCATTAACCAGCTGGCTGGTAAACATCTTAAGCTGGATAATGGAGTTATTTGCTGCGATTGCAATAACAAGATTGCGGGATGGGCTTGGATCTGCAAATGTCAGGCAGCCCTAGATCAAAAATGTTATAGCAAGGACAATGTTTGCCCGGATTGTGGCGGCACGTTAGTTGGCATAGCCCTTGATTTTTAAGGCTCTAGATTGCTATACTTAAAGCATGGATCGCAGAATTAGAGAGTTAGAGCGCCGAGCGGCGGCGGGTGATCTCGCTGCAATAGAGGGGTTGCACCACAATTGGGCTCGAATGCAGCTTATACCTAGTGAGTCTGATCTGCTGCAGATGCGTTGTGGATTTGCTATAGGCGGGGAGGAGGCTATCCCTGCCGTAATTAGTGTCTGGAAACATCTGCTTAGCCTCTTAATTAAACAAGCTGATAGTGAGTGGAGATATAGAGCGGCTGTAGAAGGAGAAGAATATCCTGCGATGTTTTTCAATATCATAGAAGAGATTGAAGCCCTATTACATACTGCTGCAGAAGGTTTACGGCGTTTGCAGCCCATTGTAGAGGAAGAACTGGTTCACGAGCGTGAGGGCACCGGTTTGTTGCTCAGTAAGCTTAGAAAAGCCTTTATGATGATACTGGGAAGCCCGCAAGAGGGGTTAAACTATCATCTTGATATGAATAGGGAGCTGCCCCCTGTCTATTTGATCTATAATGAGATTACAGAGAGCTTACATATTGCGTATCTAGATCCAAGAGAAGATCATTGGGCTAGCCTCGCCCAAACCGAAAGGCGAAGCCCTATCAAGCTATACACTATTATTAGAAAAATTCGCGGAGAGTGGCAGGTAACCCTATCTTGGAATGTAGGAGATCTATTTGATAAGGATACTGCCAAATATGTAGACCCTACTTCTTTAGATAAGATGTGCTTACCCGTTTTTAATAACCTACCTTGTCTCTTGCAAGAAGCTCCAGGTATTTGGCAAGAATGGGGTTATGGTGATTGCAACTTAGATACTAGAAAGTATGGTAATTGGGACTATGATCCTATTGTCGGAGAGCTAGGATCGATGCACTGGCTTAAAGACTAAAGGGTCTTGGCTTATAGCTGTATTCCAATAACATAAGCAGTGGCTGTTAAAAGTGTTGCCGTTGCGCCGGTATTTACTGATAGATCTAGCTGCCTGGATGTAACACATGGAGTCCGGTGCATGACCCGTGGGCAGCATTGTTATTTCCATGCCCCGCTACACGCCCCCACAGACCCGCCCCGCCCTCATTTCTCTTATAACACCCTTGATCAGTTGAGGTGCCAAACGGCATCGCCAAACAGTATCCATCATCAAGAAATTCAATAGTTCTATTGGAGGCAAAATCTCCTACGCCCGGGACTTCCAGATCTGCAAGCCCTGCAGGCCCTGCGCCTCCTCCGGTTCCTACATCGCTGCCGTCTTGGGATCCATTAAGCATCGTCGGCAGATTAGGGAATACTTGAACATTTCCACTACCTTTGTATTTAAGCACGGTTCTTGTGGGTGGATTATTCGCCATATATTAAGTATAACAAAAAACTTAAAGGTTGTTCGAAACTAAGTAACGTATAAGATTTCTACTGTATCTGAAGAGGAAAGCACAAATACGTCTAACCAGGTCAGCGTGGTTCCAGAAACTGTTAAGAAGGTTGTTGACCGATAAGTCACCCCGTTTACTTCCATTTCTAGTAAAGTGCTATCTGCTGGGGTTCCGGTTAAAGGACGTTTGCCCGTTTGTAACTACTCCGGTGAAGGTTCATCGAATTTCCAAAAACTTTCATCTTGCCGATGCCAGTCTCATCAAGAGATTTAGACTGTATTTGCGGCCTTAATGAATTTACGTATATCTAAAAGCTACTGAATCATTTGAGATAAGTGCAAAAGCGTTTAGCCAGGTTACATTTGCCCCAGATACGGTGAAGTAGGCAGGTGGGTAGTAGGCTCCTCCATTGATAAACATAATAACACCAGCAGCGTTGGTTGGGGTTGGGGACAGGGTGAATGCAGTTTGGTCATTAGCAACACTGACCGGAATATATACAGCATCTCCGCCAGTGCCAAGACCAGTTATCCCTTGAATTCCAGTAACACCTTGTGATCCTACTAGACCAGTAACACCTTGTGATCCTGCTAGACCAGTAACACCGGAGGTTCCGAAAACACCTGTGCTGCCCTGGATTCCCGTGCTACCAGAGGAGCCCTGGACGCCCTGAACTCCCTGGACCCCGATGAGGCCCGTATTACCCTGATCCCCTTGAACTCCGGCAACACCAGTTGTTCCTAGGCCCATTAGCCCAGTAAGTCCTTGAGCACCTACCAGACCGATTCCCGTATTTCCTTGGTTACCTTCTATACCAGTAACACCTTGGGAGCCTGCGGAACCTCCGGAACCTTGTAATCCTGTATGCCCTTGCGGTCCTTGAATACCAGTAGCGCCTGCGGCTCCCGGTCCTCCACCGCCAACCCCTTGCCCTAGTGGGATGATTCCTCGGAAGGCTAATGCTCCATCGGTGTTGCCCACATTTATTATTCGTCCAACAATACTAGTACCAGTTCCAGCTACAACGCTTATCTGGCCTGGTGTATCACTAAGATACGCAATATCATTAATGCTAAAAGTTGAAGTATCTAGCCCTTGGTAGTGGCCATCGATGATTACCGTGCCAAAAGTTCCGGTAAGAATCTCTTCTTCAGCAATACCAAAAGCAGCTAGTGTGGATGAGCTTGTTGCTACGGCTAGTGCTACTGTAGGTAAATTAGAAGCTGCATTGAATCCAGTGGTGTATACAATTGCGCCCTTGAAAATAGTAACTCCGGAAGAGTTTAAACATCTTATTGATTGAGAGTCTACAACGAAAGCACTCGATAGTTCGAATGTATCATTTATGCCTGTATCGTCATGCCAATAGATTATAATGCCTGAGCCGCTCTGGTAAGAGGGGCTAGATTGATCTATAGGCCGTATCGTAATATAACTCCAAGTAATGGGAAGCCCATTATCAGTTGTCCCATCAACGGAACCTGTATCTAAAACCTCTACTGGATCATGCTTAAACTGGCCGAGCAAAGTAATAGCTCTTTTAATATTCGTTCTAACTATGCCTTGTGCTACTAGGAAATTTGTGTTTGCAAGAGTATTTTGTACATATGATTGCTTAACTACAAGGATATCTCCGATATTAAAATTAATGGCCATAGAGTGATTATACAAAAAATGTAGGAAAATAAGAACAGTTTGCTACAATAGAGAAAAGCTACAAAAGAGGGAGTGGTTATGTCTTCTATACTAAGATTAAATATTGATCCTGCACTAAACCCAACAGCCCCTGATATGCTTAATAATACCCAGCTCTCGATTGATGTTGGACCTCCCAAGAACATCGGTCCTGGCGGGCAGACAAAGGTTAAATTGACGATTAAAAATTTCTCCTCTGTGGGAAGAATGGTTAAAGTACTCTCTACCTTTGATGGGTCGAAAGTGAGTGTAGATGTCTCTGCCGATTTGGCCTATGTTGCTCCTGGTGGGACGACGGCAGTGTTCGCCATTATTAGAACCTACGCTTCAGTGGGCCCCACACATATCCACTTTAAATTAGGCTAATATTGCAAAAAGAACTACGAAACACTAAGAGGCTCTTGAAAAAGAACTTATTTGGGTTTAAATGTAGTATGAGTCAGCTGGACAACCCAGGTTACCATCTTAGACAGATACCTAAAGGGGTTTTAGGAGAACTCTCTAAAATTCAAGAAGAAGTAGATGAATTAGCGGATGCCAAAGAACAAGATTGCAAAATAATGGAACTTGTTGAGCTATCTGACTTGTATGGTGCTATACAGTGTTATCTAGCCAACTATCATGCTGGAACCTCTATGAAAGATTTGGAGAGTATGAGTGCTATAACCAAAAGAGCTTTTCAATCGGGTCGCAGGCAGTAGCGTGATCAACTATGCACATATCGCAAAGGCTGTTAGTTTTTATGAAAGTGCTGGTTACAAATTTATTGATGTTCCTTGGGCGGTTAGTGAAAAAGCGGTTAGGCTTACGGCACCAACCAACTCTGTTATTTATCCCCACGAGAATGAATTTTTAGTAGCTTCTGGGGAGCAGGGGTTTATACAGTTAATGCTGGAGAAAAAGCTTTCACCCGGCAAGTGGGGTTGTGTTACTGCGTGCTTTAGGGATGACGCTAGAGATAAATGGCATCAAAAATATTTTCTTAAAGTAGAGCTTATTGATACCCTGGATACTACCGTCCCCAATCTAGCAAAAACGGTAGGTAACTGCCTTTCTTTTTTTCAAACAATTATACCAAGAAGCATTGTAATAGGAACCCACCCAAGAGATCCTCTTTTACGCAGCGCTGGTTACGATATAATAGCTTTAAATGGTATAGAGCTTGGCTCCTATGGAGTGAGAGAGCACCTGGATGTAGGTAGATGGATCTACGCTACGGGATGTGCGGAGCCGAGGCTGTCTTTGGCCCTAAAAGAGCAATCTATTGACAGCCAGGGCGCTCTGTGAGATACTTAGGTGGTTCTAAATACTAGGGTTGTATGGACTTTGACTGTCAAGCTTGTGGTGCGTGTTGCCAGGCTTCCAATGGTTATGGCAAGCATTATGTACGTTTATCTGCTGAAGATATGCAGCGGTTGACTACCTCACAAAAAAGATTGCACACCGTAACAATCGAAGAATCCTATGGAGCGACCGGGGCTATGTCTTTAAAAGGCAACCGGAAAACCTGTTCTGCCCTATGCGGGGAGGTTGGTGTCGAAGTTTCCTGCGAAATCTATGAAAACAGACCAAATGTGTGTAGGAGCTTTGTAATGGGTGATGATTGTTGTTTGCTGGCCAGAGAAGAAGCTGGTTTAGGAGAATTTGAGTAATGGAAAAACCGTATAAAAACGTAGGTAAACTGTTCTTTAGCTATGAAATTCAACTATCTGATCAGGATAGGGGAGATTTAGATTTCTGCTTCGGTAAAGAAAATGTCACAATAAACCGCTCGCCATTGCTATCCGGAACAATTGTTATTGATACTGAGGAAAAGGACGGGGATGCAGTGGACCGAGGAAGGCTACATGGATTATGCTGGTCCTAGCAATGTGTCAGGCAGCGTCTTTAGTGGTTTTTCTAGAGCTGGTAAAGATGTAAAGCCTGATATTAGAGAAAAGATTGAAGGTATTATCAACTCTCCGGGACTAGAAGAAGCCCTGGATTGGATTGAGGTAGGTACTCTGCGAGCTACTGTTAGTAAACCAGCCGCCCAAGCCTTAGATTATATGGATTGTGGGTGGTTCAGGGAGTCACTTAAGAAGTTGCCCAAAACTCGCCATGATGAGTTTTATGAGGGTTTGACCTTTGTGGCTCATTATGAACATCTAATGGAAGATATTATTCCTAGATGGACGGAAGAGGACTGGACGGAAGCGTCACAAGAAGATATCTATGATATGTATGGAACTTATAAGCTAGACGTGAGTAAAATAACTCTCAGTACGTCACATTGTATTCGGTCATATGTTCACGTAGGAAAAATACAAGCTAAGCATAATGAAACTCCTCTTATTGAGTGTGGCTATAGCCGCTTGGATTTCGAATTTGAGGATCTCACTGATGAAGAGTTAGTAGCTAAGCTTAAGGCGCGGGATGCGATGCGTGGCTGGGATGTTGTTCGGTTGCTCAAAAAGAAGAAAGATAAAAGAGACGAGGAGCGGAAAGCCGAATACAGAGATGAGAGGGAAAAACGGGGAGAAAAAGAACGTCCCAGCATTCCCGGGGAAGGGGATTTTCGCAATCCTTATTGCCGTATGACTAATTTTCCAGATAATGCTCACGAAAGCTATATTCGCGGATGTATTGATTACTGCGGCAGGATTGTGGGGGATGATTCTTGGTCCTCTGTGGACCAAGAATCAGCTAAAAAGATTGCTAGCGGCCTAAAAGAAAGATTTAAAGTATGACCGTAGAGGAAAAGGTAAGTGGCAGTGTTTCTTGTGCTTTAGAGGATCTTGATTATGTAGTTCATCAGTATCCCGGTGCCGAATTAACTGTAAAAATGCTTAAAAAGCAAATTCTAGATATGGCTGAGGGTTTAGGGTTGCGGCCTTGGATGAGGAATTCTTTTGAGGAGCACTCATTGTGAAGGATGATGATGGTAATGAAATCGATGTTAAATGGATTCGCTATAGAGGGAAAGTCTCTTTTGTTGTAGAAGATTCCATCTACGAGATCACAAAATCTATGAGAGAAGGCGCGGAAAGTGCTCTAGCTCGTGTCCCCTACCATTACAATCCGCATAGAGATTTCTCTGGTAGATGGGAAGAATGGAATATGGGGCACGAGATGGCCCATATTCCTGAATTGGCAAAGACTCTAGCTACAAAATCGTGTCGGGAATTGGCAAAACTAGTCGAAGAGGTTTGGTAATGAAAAAAGTTATTCTTGTAATTATTTGTTTGATGTTTTTTGGTTGTTGGGGTGAAACTAAGACTAGTTCCTCTCGGACTAATAAAGACGTTCAGCGCCCTACTAGCACGGATAAGCTCGGTATGGGGGTTGCTCCCATCGCTACCCGCGCCACCAGTGCAGCTGTTACTAGCCGGGTTGATCTGCCCGTGGGGCGAGATGAGGTGAGAGTGCTTCATCGAGAAACTATTCGATGGGATAGAAAATCTAACTAGTTTTGATATTTTGATCTTATTTTTGCGATAATGCCTTTATGAAAACTGATCAAGCTGTAGTCGATGGGTTGCAAAACCTCCTAGCAGACACCTATTTACTTTACATAAAAACGCAAGGATTTCACTGGAATGTGACCGGACCGAACTTTGGTCCTTTGCACCAGATGTTCCAAACTCAGTATGAAGAGCTTCGCGATGCTAACGATTTAATTGCGGAACGAATTCGTGCTGTTGGTGGCTTTGCTGCAGGCAGCTGTGCAGAGTTTACTCAAAACAGTAACCGGGTCTCAGAGGTTGATCAAATTCGAGGTGGGGAGAGAATGATAAGAGGTCTGCATGAAGATCATGCGGCCATAGCAAATGAGTGTCGTATCTTTGTTGGAAAACTTGGTCTCCGAGACACCATTACGGAGCAGCTTGTTGCTGATCGGGCCTTAGCTCATGAAAAAATGGCTTGGATCTTAAAATCCCATCTTGAGTAGAGCTGTCTCTTGCCAAGAATAGATTTTTGTGCTAAACTGCCTTCTTAGGAGATTATTTTGGCAAAAGAACAAGCTATTGAACTGGAAGCAGTTGTAAAAGAGGCTCTCCCAAATGCCACTTTCCGGGTGGAACTAGAAAACGGCCATACGGTTATGGCTAGGGTTTCTGGCAAGATGAGAAAATTTTTCATCCGTATTTTGCCTGGGGACAAAGTAAGGGTTGAGGTAAGCCCTTACGATATGACTAAAGGCCGCATCATTTTCCGTGAGCGATAAGACTGTTATGAAACAGCGCATTGAAACTATCAAACAAAAGTTAAAACAAGCAAGAGATCGAAAGCTAAAATGCTTTGGTTCCGAAGCGCACAAGTTCAACTCCCAACTAGTGCCGAAAAGTGCTGTTGAGGGGTTTGAATCTACTTACAGCATTACGCTGCCTGAAGAGTATCGAGCCTTCCTTCTCGAAGTTGGTATCGGGGCGGGACCATATTATGGTCTGCAAAAACTTGGAGTCGGATGGGTATGTGATGACGAAACCGAAGAAGGCGAGAAGACCTGGCTGTCTAGCCCGTGCTTAATCGAGCCCTTGATGTGCGAAGGCGTTGGCCATACGGGGTGGGACGACGCTCTTGAGAAACAAGGCCATCCTTGGGAACGACACTATCAAGGAATTATGGAAATCGTTAGCCAAGGATGCACTTATTTGTCTGGGCTGGTCGTCACCGGCCCCTATCGAGGACATATTCTTGGCCTGGATATGGACCGACAAACCCCGCACTTTGATAATTCCTCCTTTTTGGGGTGGTATGAGACATGGTTAGACAATGTTCTGGCTGGCGAAAAATACCCGTCATGCAAAGCTAAGCCTAAAGAATAATAATGAACACCAATACCCCTGGCCCGCCTTGGCCTATTTTTAACTACAAGCCCCTGGAAGGTCTGGGCATTTCTAGAAGAACTAGATACCGGTGAGTCTCGCGAATTGATGGATAAACTTCGTGGCGAAGACGGTTGTTGCTTTGGAAATCCGTGCTACAATAAAGCTTGCCTGGCCTGCTTCTGCAGAGGAAATATTAAGTATCTCACTACGGAGCAGGCCCGTTGTCAAGATGGCAAAGTATTAAAAAAAGAAGATATCGAATTTGGAGATAGAACTAATATCCTTACGGATGAAGATGTTCGTAATTACTACAAGGTAAAAAGGTTCGTAGACGGGCTGAAATAATGAAAACTTATACATCGATTCCTCATATGACTCCTCCTGGGAGGAAAAAGAACGAAATACATACTGCCCTGAACATTACTGCTTTTGACAAGCCTGATGGCAGCAACATACGTGCCGAATGGCATCCTAAGCGAGGGTTCTACAAGTTCGGAAGCAGAAAATGTTTGATCGATGGGACCCATGAGCAATTAGGCAAAGCGGTTACTCTGGTCCAAGATACCTATGCTGATGAGCTAGGAAGGATATTTAAGGATCAGCGCTGGAATAAAAGCGTGGTTTGCTTCTTTGAGTTCTATGGTCCTCGCAGCTTTGCTGGCAATCATCATGAAGATGATGATCATAAAGTAACCCTGTTTGACGTAAGCCCTCATAAGCAGGGGATGATTCCTCCTAGGGATTTCATTAAGTTGTTTGCCGATGTAGGTATCCCCAGTGTATTATATCGAGGAATTGCTGATGATGGGTTTGTAGCATCCGTGGAAAACTCAACCCTGGACGGAATGACCTTAGAAGGGGTTGTATGTAAAGCGGCTAATCCGAATGGCAAAAAAACGTCACAGCCAATTATGTTCAAAATCAAGAGCAAGAATTGGCTAAATATGCTCAGAGAATTTGTCAACTATGATGAAGCTCTATTTCAGAGATTGATGTGATTAGTGTGCCGCATTGGCGGGTTTCTGAAGTTGTGGACCCTATATCCAGAAAGATACGCAGCATAATATGGGAGCACACGGAAGATCTGTACGGGGCCGACAAAACCTATTGTGATAATCTTTGGGAAGTCACGGAAATAAGCGCTCTATTCGGTTTTTACGAACCAGATATCCCCTATGACATAGGGATGGTGATCAGCCGCCAATTGAGAGAGGATTTCAATGTTCAGCTTTTTTAAAAAAGGTAAGAAGGAGAAACCTAGAATCCAAACTAAGGCTGAAAAAAAGGCCCTTCTCCGAGAGAGTATGGGCAAAGAATGGTTTTCTTTAACAAAAAATAAGCGCAGAAATATAAGCCAGCGGGCAGAATATCATCTAACAAATTATCTGGGTAAGATTGGCGCAAAATGCGTTCTATTTTATGCGAGTATGGAAGATGAGCCATCTACTGATGAAATACTGCATAAGTGGCTGGATGATCCAGATAAAACACTGGTGCTTACGAGGGTTTGCGGAAAGACCAAGCAGCTAGATCCTCTTATAGTTACTTGCTGGGACGACCTAGAGATGGGACGTTTTCGCATTAGGATGCCGAAAAAAACTTGCGAAATGGCTGAGTTATTAGGAATAGATGCTATCGTAATACCCGGCAGAGCTTTTGATAAGAAGGGTAATCGTTTGGGGAGAGGTTACGGTTATTATGATAGGTTTCTTAATGTAATGCCTATTGAAACTAAACGTATTGGCCTAGCATTCGAGTTTCAAATTAAGGATTATCTGCCTGTGGAAGAGCATGATATGCCGATGGATGTTGTCATTACAGAAAAAAGGACCATTTCGTGATTCCGGAAAAAGAGCCTCATTGTTGTGTTGAGATGAGCGGCAATGTTAGTGATCGCATGCTTGGATATGATCCCGGAGATGATTCGTATGTAGGGGGTTATCTGCTGCCCACTGAGGGGAATCTAGAAGAAGGCCCTTGTCTTAACTTTTGCCCATTTTGTGGAACTGTGCTTCCCGGTGCTCTAGTAACCGATTGGGAAAAACATTCGGATTGCGATGCCTGTCACTGGACAGGGCCCAGGGATTCTGCTATGATGCCTAAATGTATTTGTAGTAAAGGCTACGAAGAGCTAAAGAAGATTCAAGATGAAGAGAATTCGGAAAATTAGCAATGGAGGTGGGTCTATCGCGGGCTTTGCACGCGATGGTAGTTCCTGGCTTATGTAATTGAAACCAAACAATTACATAAACAAACAAAGGAACAACAAATGACTAACCGTTACGTATCAGGAATTCAACCATCGGGTGATCTTCACCTGGGAAACTATTTTGGGGCTATTGCCCAGCATCTAAATCTTCAGCATCTGCCTGGAGAACAATACTACTTTATAGCTGACTACCATGCCTTGACATCGCTCAAGGATGGGAAGAAACTTAAAGGGTTCACTAGGCAAATTGCAGCAACTTACGTTGCTCTCGGCCTAGACACAGACAAAGCTGTTCTCTTTAAGCAGAGTGATGTTCCCGAGGTCCAAGAACTGGCGTGGATGCTAGGATGTGTGCTGGGGGCCGGTGTCTTACATCGTTGCCACGCCTATAAAGATAAGGTCGAAAAAGGCCTGACAGCAAATGTCGGATTGCTTACTTATCCGGTCTTAATGGCTGCGGATATCCTTATCTATGGTGGAACCCACATTCCTGTTGGAAGCGACCAAATTCAGCACATTGAGGTCGCCAGGGACCTAGCTCAAGCATTCAACTCAGCTTTTGGGGCTAAGATTTTCTCTAAGCCTGAAGCTTATCTTGGAACGGCTCCTCTGGTGCCCGGAACTGACGGGCATAAGATGTCCAAGAGCTATGGTAATACCATTCCAATTTTTGCACGAGGGAAAGCTCTCAAAAAGAGGATCAATGCTATTGTTACGGATTCTAAGGTTCCCGGAGTAGATATCTTTGAGCCAGATAACTGTAATGCTTTTTCTATCTTTGAATTGATGGCACCTCCTGCACAGGTTGATGAACTGCGAAAGAGTTACTGCAGTTTGAATTTTCCTGGTTATGGACAAACCAAAAAACTAATTATAGAGGCCCATAACCGGTGCTTTGGGGCGGCTTATGATAGATATTTAGAATTGATCGATCTTGACAACACAGAGATTGATGAGATACTAAAGATTGGCGCAGAAAAGGCGCGAGCTAGGGCTCGGGTAACTATCAACAAGTGTCGAAAGGTTACCGGGTTAGATTAATGGGCAAAGAGCGTTTAGCAGAGCCAGGCTTCTATGTAGAGTACGTCATCTCTGATCCGGATTTTGACAAGCCTGATGGCTTTGGTTTGGTTTATATCCCTCCTGATGTTCAGGAGGGAGGTAAATGCAAATATATTCATTTCCTAGACGAAAATGGGGGTAGCTGGGCTACTGTGATGTGGTCGTGCGCCCCCACCAAAAAGAAGGTAGCGCGAGGTAATGTTGCTGCGGAAGGGGAGATATGCGAGAGATATCTCTATTTCCCCACCCATGATGATCTATGCAACTTCGCCTATATAAACCATAAACCGGGCGCACTGATAGCTCCTTAAGGAAAACATGTCAAAACTTAAAGTATTCATCAACGAAAAACAAAGTACGGGAGAAGATGTAGATACCAGTTTCTCCCCTAGCTCCAAGAAACCTGCTATTCTGGTCAAGCAATGGCTTGAGACGGGTCAGCCCATTGAAATTGTTTCAGATTTCTTGCCGGTCACTAGGGAACACTATTATAGAGTTCATGAAAAAGATCATGTAGATGCTATTCTCGACTGCCAGAAAATAAACGGCTTCTATAATAAACTCCCTGAAATAGCTGATACTCTTCCTTGGACGGCTGGAAGCTTTCTAGCTGCAGCGACCCATGCTTGGGAGAAGAAGACTATTACCATGAGCCCAACTAGCGGCTTTCATCATGCCACCCAGAATGAATCTATGGGCTTTTGCACATTTAATGGTTTAATGGTTGCTGCTACAGAGCTTCTTGGGATAGGAGCTAAGAAGGTTGGTATTCTAGATCTAGATCATCATTATGGCAATGGGACCGCCGATATTATTGAGTGGCTAGCCGATAAGGGAGAGTTGGGGCGCGACCAAATTCATCACTACACTGTTGGGGGTGATCTGCGAGTATCCAAAAAAGTAGTTCTTTCTGGGCAAGATTTCTTTGTATGGCAGGGAGGAGACGCCACAGAACGCTGGCTAGGCTTATTGCCGGGTATTATAGAGGAATTTGCGGGCTGTGATATTGTTCTGTTCCAAGCAGGCGCTGACCCTCATGTAAATGATCCTTGCCATATTATGTTGGGTGCAGTAGGAGCGCTAACTAATGATCAGTTTGCTGTTCGGGATCGCGCTGTCTTCGAAAAACTATCTCAAATGAATATACCCATTGCATGGAATCTTGCTGGTGGTTACCAAGCTCCTCTACAAAAAGTCTTAGATATTCACACACAAACTTTGGCAGAATGCCTGAAAGTTCTAGGTTAAGTATGGCTGACATTGCGCTTCTATCTTCTAATATTACGTCTTCTCTGGATTTAGGAGACCACCTCTACCCGCACGTTCGGGCTATTGTTGAGGGCAAACTACGAGATAGGGTTAAGCTGGTGGGGAAGAAAACCCGGAAAGATGGCGTTATTACGGAGGAGAGCATCTCCAGCACTATTCAGTATGTCATGACAGGATTGCTTAGAGATGGCTCTTTCGACCTAATTGGAGATACAGCGGATTATTATCGCCAAAAGTATAGCTTAGCTATTTAGCATTTTCTTCGCCAGGAAGAGGTTTAGCATCTAGCCGATCAATACTGTTCTGCAGCAGCAGTTTGCGTCTCTCTAGACGTAATAACTCGTTTTCTTGCTCTGCATCTCTTTTCTTTATCTGAAAAACTTTTTCTGATTTCTCTGCTTTGGTGTCAAATATGCCACACCCAGTTGTGGTGAATACTGCTAAGCTCATAGCTAGGGTTGTATTAAATATATTTCTCAAAACTTACTCCTTATTAAATATTATAAAATTTTAGTAAGTAATACAATCGTGTTCTTTAAATTCCGCGTATTGTATAATAAGGAATTTTAGGTATTCTTTTGCAACAGGAGACTTTATGCTAAAAAAAGCACTTACCCTTTTACTACTATTTTCGGCCCCTATATTTGCTCAGGAAACTAGACCGGCTAAGGACTTGGACGCAAAAGTTGTTGCCGAGTCAGAAGCTGACCCTGATTCAGAAGACGGCTCTACTTGGAATCGTGATTCTGAGTTTATAACCTTGCGTGCTGGCCTGGACATGACCTCGCAGTATTTCTTCCGAGGAATTCTTCAAGAAAATCAGGGTGTTGTAGGGCAGCCGTGGGCGGAACTACAGCTTCACTTCTACAGGTCCGAAAGCCTTATAAGTGATGTATACCTTTTTTCCAGAAGCTGGAATAGCTTTCATTCCGGCCCTAGTGGTACTGAATCTAAACTTAGTCATAGTCCAGCGGCTTGGTATGAAACGCAGTTAACAGTTGGTCTGGGTATTGAGGCATTCGACGTATTCACAGTATCTGGTGGCTATAGCATACAAATAAGCCCGAATGATAGATTTACTACTGTTGAGGAGCTTTTCCTTCGTGGGGATCTTGATGACAAGAAACTATGGAATTTGAGAGGAGAGCTAGGCTCCCTCAAGTGGGAGTTTAATGGATTACAGCTTTACGGCATGTTTGCCTGGGAAACCGATGGGCAGAGAGATGGGGTAGACAATGGAGGTAAGTTTACAGGAATAAATCGTGGTGTATATTCTGAAGTAGGGGCTAAGCCCGGGGTCACTTTACGGCCTTGCGATGCTTTTACTATCAGCCTGTCAGTGCCGATCAGTGTGGGCTTTAACGTATTTGAGTATCATGAGGTTCCGCACAAGGGTGACGCTCCTTTCGGGTTCTTTACTCTAGGCTTTGAGGGGGAGGTTCCTCTGAAGGCGATACCTGAGCGTTTCGGTGCTGTATCCCTGTATGGTGCTGTTAATTGGTATAATTTGGGACAAAATGTTTCTAAATTTAACAACGGCCACAACGACGAAGTAGTAGTCAGCGGGGGAATGCGCTTTAGCTACTAATTTGCAATAGCTAGTTAATCTAAGAAACCGGGCAGCGATGCCCGGTTTTTTTATGTCTAGTCCCAGTAAAAGAAAGGGAAATGCTCGATATCAAGTATCTTTGCTGCGGTTAAACGATGAAATCCGTCTACAATATCCAAATCCTCATCTACCTCGACCGCTAAGTCTTTCGGGATGCTAGCCAGGTGAGACAACTTGTCTATCCACCACCTAACAGCCTCAAGATCATACTCTCCATCTATTGCTAATCCAGCTAGTATATGTCTAGGTGTTAGACCAGAATCCCAGGTTACGTTAATAATTTCATGAAAGGCATCATCTACATGCAATTGTCCGAAATGCTTGGCAGGAGTATGTGCTGAATAGGGATTGCGGCGTCGGGTGGGTAGCATAGTTGGCGGCCTGTAGGGTTTACCGTAGACGAAAGACCCAGCGCTCTCCTTAGCGGCATGCCAGGCTGGGCTCCCAGGATTCTTGTGTTTAAATCTCAGGCCAGCTACTATTCCATCTGGATCCCAAAATCTGATGTCTGTCTCGTCTGCATCTTTTACCTCGTAGCCGTACCAGGTTTTTGGGAGGGGATCGGCGGGGGTGCCATTTAGCCAATTACCGGGTATGCGATTAAATACTACTGCAACGTTACCTTCGCGATCAAGGATATCTAGGCATTGCTTCATATTATCCCCACTATAAGAAAAGGTCAGATAGTAATTATCTGGATATTCTCCATCTAAAAATTTAAGCATACGTTTGTATACTTTGGTGTAATCATATAGAACCACCTCGGGGTGAGATCTGGCTAGTATAGCACCATAACCTAAATCTGTGGATCCATCGAACCTGACTGCCGGAAGTAAATCTTCTTTTTCTGCTTTATTAACAAGTCTATTTATATCTAGGTCTATTAGCTCTTTGAACCTGGCCTTGTCTCCATAGTATAAAGCTGTTTTCCATAATCTCGCATTTTTAGCTCCTTCCATGCGTAGCTGCCCACTACTGTGCCCCAAGCAAGTGGCTGAGCATTCCGGGGTTGCCATAGGGCAATTATTGATACCACTTTCTGTGGACGGAGACATATATAGAACAGCTGTTAGAACGCCTTGCTTCTCGCCTTTTTTAACTTTGGTGCTACTGCCCAGTAAATCAATATTTTTTGGGAGGGGCAATCCGCAATTTTGCAATTGCTCTCTTTCGTGTATAGCTTGCTCTAATTCCTCTTCGGAACCGCGTCTTTCCAGATATCGAATACGGGATTCGACTTTCACCATAGCTCGGGCTTTTATGTCCTCGAAATCATTATAAATCCCTGTTGTAAGATCTATACGTGTTTGTGGGTTACATCTATACATTAGTAGGGAATGAAACTTTCTAATAATTTATAAGCTGTTCTACTTATAGCTCTATTTCCTGACATAAGTATGCTAAAGAGTGGTTTACTCATAACAGTAGCTACTCGCTCTTTATCTTTTTGAGACATTCTTGCTACTATACTTAGGGCGAGATCCATGAAGCAATCGTTTCTATGTTCTTCGGAGAGCTTCACCAGCTGCTTAAACTGTTTAAGTAGTTTATTACTGAGAGGTATCTCATTAGCAAAAACCCGGTGCTGGGATCTTCCCCACCCAACACTCTCCTCCTGGAACCAAGAACATAATTCTCTGAAATTCCCGACAATGTAGGAGTCGTCTTGTGCCAGTAAAGTATCAAGGGATGTTTCTAGCAAAAGTCTCGTATTTTTCTTGCTGGGTTCATCAAAAGGTAATTCGTAAAGAAGCTTTAGAACAAATTCGCAATTAGTTTTTGCTATTTGCTGCAATACGGACGTTATGCCCTTCGGTAGATTTCTATTTCTGATCCAGTATCTATTGATAGTGCCCGTGCCTTGAGGAAGACTATTGCGTATTAGTTCTAGCAAGAACTTATCATTATCCAATAGCCATTCTTGGTTATTCTCTAGAAAACGTAAAAATAAAACATGCTGCTTTTTGTGGCCGGAAAAAGCATCTAATATGTCCTTAATCATGGCTTTATTTTTTGTATTGAAGAGCAGAGACTCTGCTGCTTCAAATAATTCTTTTCTTAAGTATTTAGTGCCTTTATTGAGCCTCTTCTTAAAAGCTTGTAAAGCTTTTCTTCTCATGGTTAGGTTGTATCTCTTAGCAGACAGGATCTCAAGCATCTCTCCCACAGGAAACTCTATTTCATCTAGGATATGGTTTTTGATCCTTGCGGGGTATTGGCCAAAGCCGCGATCTTTGAATTTATTGTAAAAAGACTTGGGGGAAACCATAGTCCTCTTTTTCTGTCTAAATATTTCAACGGTTTCTTGGCCTAGATCATCTAGTATAAATGTATTTTGTGATTGGTATTCTGGCTTGGCAATATGAACTAGCCATTTTTGCTGTAATAGGGGCACTATGTATTTATGTAAATCGGAATCTGGTTTAGAGTTTCCGTATCCGCGTAATTGGACAATTACTCCTGGCTTATCCTGTATTACATCGAGTGTAGGGGGCGGGGCGCTCTGTATTGAAGGGAAAACTATTTCTGCCTTTAGCAGTGCTTGGTAATGTGTTTTTGTAACTGGTTCTCTGAGAGAAATCAATATTGTGTTTCTATTTTCTGCGGTAGCGCAGTCTCTCAAGGAAGACCCTTCAGCACGAATATCTCTCTGGTCTATTACTACCCAATCTTTTCCATCTGGGAAACTCAGGAGAACTTCGTGTCGCTCGGGCTCAAAGAACCTGCTTGTTTGGACATTGTCTTCCATATCCTTTAGGAAGGCAATGACAGCGGAGGGGTCTGCTGTTTCTCTTGTGTGCCGTATTTTGCTCTTCTCAATTCGATCTGCAGCAGATGCCTGGGCACGATTGGCTCCCGTTACTATCTTAATTGCTGGCTCTCCGTAACTGCCCCGTCCTTGGGTTTTACTATCCCATTCCCGTATTTCACCAACAACTGTTTTTACCCCATCTGTATACCTGTTGGCGACCCGAGACCACTCCCGTCCTGAGTCATAAGTAACTTCGTGAAGGCGCGGCCATACCATGCGAAAATACGGATTAGTATCAGCTAGATGAGCAAAGTGTCGAAGAGTATTATAGTGATCTAGCTGAAATACATCATCTAAAGCAAGGTCATATTTATCCACTTTGTACTTGTGGGCGTAATTAGTTAGTAGTGATAAATATTTGTTGTCATCTGTCTCAAGGAATTTGATTAGTGCGAGTCTAGCCATCCACCAATCGAGAATATATAGAGAGTGAGTGGAGTCATTATGTTCTGTGTTGAAGTCGTTTGCTATCTCTTCTGCTGTTTCTTTTGTTAGGCCCAGTGTTTTCAGCTTTTTCAGCTTCTTATCGAATGATGATTTCTTTAATGGGTTGTCTCGGTAGTCGTCGTAGGAGACCTGGCTCTGGTGGCCGTAGTTGCTGCGCCTTGGGCGATATCCTCTTGATAGGTGTCTGGACTGTCTGGGCGATCCTCTTCGTCTTAATCCGTATTTTCGCATGGATTAAGTATAACATTTTCTGTAGATCTATTGTCACCGATTTTCTACTATGCTAGAATTATGCGACATGTGTGCGCGGAGCTAGGAGTCCTAGAGGCATGAAGATTGCAGCTCTTGTTAGTGGTGGGGTAGATAGCTCTGTTTCTCTGGGTCTCCTAGAGGAGCAAGACGCCGATGTTACAGCCTTTTATCTACGAATTTGGTTGGATGATGACCAGCAGCATCTTGCCTATTGTCCTTGGGAAGAGGATTTAGAGTATCTTCGCGAGCTATGTAAGATGACCAATGTTAAATTGGAAGTCATCGATATGCAGAAGGATTACTATGAGCGAGTAGTCCATCATGCACTTGAGGAAGTCAAAGCTGGGAGAACCCCAAATCCTGATATTTGGTGTAACACTAGAATCAAGTTTGGGATGTTTGCCGACCTAATCAAAGATCGTGACTTCGATAAGATCGCTAGTGGGCATTATGCGCGTGTTGCTGCAGTCAATACTGATAAGGGCAAAAGGCTTTGCTTGAGCCGTGCACCAGACCCCATCAAGGATCAGACCTACTTCTTGTCTCATTTGCCAAAGGACAAGCTAGGTAAGCTGATGTTTCCTATTGGTAAGTATACCAAGGCTGAGGTTAGGAAGATTGCGGAAGATATGGCTCTCCCTAATGCTAAGCGTAAGGATAGCCAGGGGATCTGCTTTCTTGGCAAGTTTAAGTATCGCGACTTCCTTAAGCTGCACCTAGGCATAAAAACCGGCGATTTTGTTGAGCACGAAACTGGTAAGAAGGTTGGTACACATGAGGGTTTTTGGTTCTATACAATAGGTCAGCGTAAGGGGCTTCGTATTGGGGGGCCTGGCGGGGCCTGGTATGTTGTAGGAAAAGAGGTAGAAGATAATGTGGTCTTTGTTTCCCAGCATTATCATGAAAAACATCATCGTAGGAATGCGTTTATTATTAGTAGCTGTAACTGGTTCTTAGAAGAAAGTGCTAGGAATATGATGGTTCAGAGTATGGCTGGAAAGATCCTAGTAAAGCTTCGTCATGGCCCAGAGATGCAAAAGTGTATTATGTATCCGAAGGAGGATGGCTTCGAAGTTATCCTAAATAGCAATGACCAGGGGATCGCCCCTGGTCAATATGCTGCTTTTTATCGTGATAACCTATGTCTTGGATCTGGGGTTATCTCTTAAAAGAGAGACCCTCGGTCACCCCAAGATCGTTTACTGGTGCGTGCCATTCTGGCTTCTGGGGTCGCCCCTAAGTCGAATCCGCAGCCCCAGCAAATCTCTTTGCCGCTGCGATTTCCTTTACCGCAGTTTTGACAAGTAGTGCTTGGGTTTCTACGGTGAGCATCCTCTCGTGGGATATCCCATCCGTAGTCATCGAAGGTTTCTTCATAGCCGCAGTCATTACAAAAATCCACATTGAACCCATAGTCGCCGCAGTTTGGGCACGCGGTGTGGCTTGGGTTACGGCGGCGTCGAGGTAGGCGCTTCTTAGCTTGCCTTGGATACATTCTATTAAATTCTTGGTCGTGAGGAGTGGCTGTTCCTCGTTTGAATGACCACCCTGGATTTCTTCTAAGAGCAGAACCATTGACCTGGTTCAAGTCCTCTTCAGTGAGAGTTTTTGCTCGTGGTTTTCCTGTTCTGGGAGATGTCCCAACTACAACAATATAGCTAAAGGTGCTGCCAAGATTGTGTATAAAGGCTATCTGGCCTTCTGATACTTCTCCACTGGATCGTAGAACGCTAACTTTTTGTCCTAGCTTGTATCTAGCTCCTGCAAAATCTTGTGGCCTGTCTTGGAACTGGATTCCTAAATGTTCGTGCCAGCCCGGGATTGGTCCTATAGGGTTTCTTCGGCGCTTTCCAGGCTTTCCTTGCTTGCACCACTTGTTTTTTAGCTCTCCTGTCTGTGGATGAACAAACTTGGGGCATCCGCAGCTATGCGTGCCGCACATGGTGTGGCCAAACTCTCCGGCTTCTGGGCAAGATATACGGTCTGCGCAGTCACAGTCATCGGTTGCTGCGCACCAACTACAATCTGGATTTCCACGACGTGGTTTGGTATAGGTATAGCTTAAGCCCATCTCGGTGAGACTATCAGCTATAGGGTTAAACCTTCGGCGGAGTGTTCCGCAATTTCCTCGGCGGCGTGGTTTAGTGTAGGCGTAGCTTAGGCCCATCTCAGCTAGGCTATCAGCTATAGGGTTGCGGCGTGGAGAGCATACTTTGGGTCGGATGGCTGGATTTCTACGTCTGTGTATGCGTTTTCTTGTGCCTTTATCTCGCATAGATTGTATCTTTCGTGCAGCTGCTCTACCAGCCTTCTTGCTAACAGAAATAATCTGGTCTCTTCCGCCTTCGTCGTACCATTTTTTGGTTCTACGAGCGGCTGCCTTGCCAGCGGTTATGGCTTTTTTACCAGCGGACTTCATCTTGTCCTTAAAAGGGTTGTGCCTACGTCTTCTACGTTTTTTTATTGCGTTTTTCTTCTTTTTTTTAGCCATAATATCTATTGTAACAAAAAGAACTATGAAGAATCTAATGCGTTTTGCTATCTATTGAATCCTCAAAAAAGAGTGCTATGATCATAGCAGATTCAACAGAATGCTGAACGTTGGGCTTAGGTAGAGCAAACAATTCACTAGAAGCACTGCTAGATGTTGCCGAAAGGTAATATCATTAAAGTAAATCGGGGCTCAAAATTGGATTCCTTGGAATCATAATTAGTGACCCCTATACATAACCGATAAGCTCGATGTTTTCTAGCTGGAAAGTAGCTCTACTCTAAGCTCAGCGTTCAGCATTCTTACAGGCGACGATATGGAATACAAAATAATTTGTCATGCGCCTAGTGGCCGGGTAGTCGCTAGCCTTGATATGAGTGGATGCTTAACTGTTCATCATGATAACTTTAATGATGAGGATGGATTTGACTTGCGGGAGTTGGTAAAGGCTTTTGATAAGTGGACCCATCGAAGACAGATACAACATACATCAAAAAAAGGATTAAACGAGAAAACCATTAAACAGCTTAATGCTGTTCAGCAGAAGAATCCTGGGAAAGTACTCTTTCCGGATTCGGTTTGAGGTATCATGGCTATTATTGATTTTAGGGGGGAATATCGCTGGCTATCTAACTTTTCTGAAGCGGAGGTAGTTCTTGTACCGGGGCCGCAGAGAGGAATAGGTCACCAAGGGGTTGACGGCTACAAAACCTACAAAACTACAGAACATGCTTACCAAGCAGCCAAAACTCTCAACCCAGAAGAAAGGCGAGAAATTAGAGAAGCTAAGACCCCAGGAAAAGCGCGGCGTCTTGGGCAAAAAGTAAAAATACGCGATGATTGGGAAGAAATTAAGCTTTCCGTTATGGAAGCGTTGCTAGAGCAGAAATTCGATATCCCCGAATATAGGGATCTGCTTCTAGGTACGGAAAATCATCACTTAGTGGAAGGAAATACTTGGGGGGATGTTTTTTGGGGGGTCTGTAATGGGTTCGGGGAAAACTACCTAGGTAGGTTGCTTATGAAAATTCGTAGAGATTTGCGAAAGAGAAACAGCGAAGATAGTTCTGAGCAAGACCTTTTTGATGGGTAACCTACCGGAATTACCGGCTGTTCCGGGTAGAGAACACGAAGTTGGCTACGAAAATTTAAAATTTGATTGGTGGCATATCCTAACGGGTAAGTCTTATGAGGCTTATTTAAGATGGAAGGTCTTGAGTCCAAAGGTCCGTCGTGATATCGTAGGCATCTCAACGAATCCCGAGCAAATTAAGAAACTCAGGAAACTTGTGGAGAAACTTGTGGAGAGGCTAGATGATTAACTTATCCCTACTGAGTTCCGTAGCTAGAGATGTATACGACAATTCGACAGGGGTTGCCAGGATCCTAAGCATGTGTAATTATTGGAGTTGTTATGGGCGTTAAAATAGTTCAGCCAGTCAGCATTGAAACCCGGGTAAAGGGTGATATTATGGCGGTTCGCATCCCCAAAGAATTGCTGGTTTTTGCTGAAGCAGATTTCAATTTTTTCCTAGATCTCAAGCAAGTTGAAAGCCTTGGGATAAAATCTCTAGATCTTGAAGCCCTACGAGGGGATACTAGGTTGCGCAGGTATTTCTACTTTGATGGGGATATTCATAAACTATCCAGAGGTCTTGGTGCCACGGGTAGGGTTGAGCAAGATAAATTTTGGGAGGATCACAGCGGTTACGCTGATAGGAATTCACTAAAAATCTTGCGGGAGAAGGGCTTTGACCAGAAAAATCTAGTTTTCCTGTGGAGTGAAGCTAATCTATTTTTCCGCTTTCGGGGAGAGATGCCAATCACTCGCCCCTATTTCATTCACTATATTGGTGGAGTAACTAATTCAGATTATGATTTAGACAAAGCCGAGAAATTACTAAAAGCGAATAGATGGGTATCTGAGGTTGAGCATCATAATATTCCTTATTATAATAGGGATGAGGGCCGATCAAAAGCCTTGCATTTTGTAGTTAGGTTGCCACAAAAAGAATATGATAAGCTAGTTCGTTATTACCGGGATGAGAAAAAAGAAGAATTTTGGACTGTAAGGTTGAAGGATAGCTTATCAGCGGCCTGGTGCCTGGATGATCATGATGTTCTGGGATTAAAGGCAGCGCTGAAGGCTAAAAAATGACGTGGTTTGCGAGTATATGGAAAAAGGATCCTTTTCGGGTTGCCCAAATGAGTCTACTGATGGGTATCTAGTCTATAGCCCTCTATCAAGCCTTTATCGAGGGGTGGACGTGAGTAAGCAGAAAACAGGTTATGCCTATTATCCTAGAGGTAAAGATCTGGCAGAGAAATTTGCTGGGCTGTGTAATGACGTGGGTGAAAAAGAAGCTTGCAAAGTAATGGGCTATAGAGAACCATGAATCTTAAAGAGATATATAATTGGTATGTTAAGGCAGGATATCTAAAAGGTATCGAGCGTGATGGTTTAACCTTATATAATTACACAACCCAATGTGTAATGAAAGGTAATTGGAACTATCACACACGATGTGCTCGCGGGCTGATTCTTGATGAAGAGGGTAAGTATATTGCCCGACCTTTCCAAAAGTTCTTTGGCTTATATGAGAAAGAGGAAACTTACCTGCAAAATATACCTGATGAAATGGCAGAGATAGCTATTAAATATGATGGTAGCATGGTCGTGGTTTTTGAAAATCCGAATAGGGTTGGTGGTGATCGCGGAGGCTGGGATGCTGTAACCCGTGGATGCTGGGATAATGATCAAACTAGATTTACGAAACGATGGTTGTTAAAGAATCAAGAGAGGCTTGAAAGCGGCTATACATATTGCTTTGAGCTAACTGCCCCCTGGAATCAAATTGTTATTCCTTATGAAGAAGAAAAGATGACCTTGCTAGGAAGAGTAGATCAATATGGCCTAGAATCTACCTACGCGGAGACTGCTGAATACGGCAAAGAGCATGATCTAGAAGCCATCGAATTCTTCGAAGGTAAGGTGGGGGATATTGATTTAGTTCATATCCCTTACGAGCTAGAAGGCTATGTAGCTAGATTTCCGAATGGTTTGAGGGTTAAGCTGAAGGCTCCTCATTATGAGGAGCGGCACAAGAAGATGACATGAATAAAAAATACTGGTTTCTTACTTTCCATATTCGTAAAGTAACTGCAAAGGGCCCTCAAGAAAAATTCGGTAATGAGGCGGTGGGTATACATCCTGTAGATTGGATCTATAAAATGAACCGCAACAATACGGAATACTACACTCTGATTCAGGCAATGCCACTAGATAAAGATAGATATGATCTTTTGCAGAAAGATTGTATGAAGAAGGGGACTAAGCGTCTAAACAGGCCCAGTAATAAAAGACCAACTTGGTAATGGGCACTAATCTCCAAATTTTGTTGAGAAGCCGAAGATAATGGTATCTGTTTCTATGCCTCGATTACGGCTAGATCGTAATCCTGCATGAGATATATGCCCAAAACGATATCCCAAAATAAGAGAGTGTGGGGATCTAGGGCCTGGTCGAAGCTCTATGCCCGCGCCTATTTGATCATAAAAATTAAATCCCGATTTGGACTGTTCATAGGTTCCAAGACTTAAATAATTGGGGCCAGCACCACCTTCTAGGTATAAAGAAAGAATATCATTCACATCGTAGGAGTATTTAATCATGGCAGCTACCCCAACTAGAAGACCTAGCTCGGGCTCTATGGTTGAATTACCAAAAGCTTCGATGCCTATATTTAGTCTTCCGTATTTAGGGCTTAACTGAATTAATTCATTAGTATTGAACTCGATCCTGATGGCAGCAGGAACTGTTTGGATATCATCCCCGTCGATAGCAGACCATGAAAATCCTGAATGTGCGGCGAGCCTATCCGGGGTAATTTTAGAAAGATAGGCGCAGCCAGGAAATGCGAGGAAAAGAGGTAGGAGGATGAGAAAACAGTAATTGCGCATATTGCATATTAACACACTTTCCAGATCTTGCTAATATTGAAATCAGTGCTAGAGTGTAAGTAGAGGTTTACGTGGCCAAAATATTTTTTGATACAGAATTCTATGAAAGACCCAATAGTATTGAGCTAATTTCTATTGGGATGATATCTGAAGATAACAGAGAACTTTATCTCGAATGTAGTGATTTTGATTGGGGTAGCAATGAAGATCCGTGGCTAGAGGAGAATGTCAAGCCGCACCTGGTTAATAAAGGCGTACCTATTGAAACTATTAGAGAGGCTATCTTATCCTTTGTTGGTAAAGATGAAAAACCTGAATTTTGGGCTTATTTTGCTTCTTATGATTGGGTAGTCTTTTGTTGGATTTTTGGAAGAATGGTCGATCTGCCCTATCAATTCCCTAGATACTGCCGCGACTTTAAACAGCTAATGGATCTAGTAGGGATCAAGAGAAGGGATCTTCCCAAGAAGCCCAAGAACGCCCACCATGCTCTAGCAGACGCTAAGTGGCTTAAAGAAGCCTACGAGCGTGCTGTAGAGATTTCTTGAGTTTTAACGACTAAATAAGTAGGCACCTATTGCTAGGGTCACCACAACGGTTGGTATATTAACCCTAAATCTTGGACGCGCCTGTGTCGGAGGTAAGATAATTGTTCTAGGTCTTTGTGGTCTATAATTTCTATAACCCTGATCGTAGTAAGGGGAGGGGCCGTATCCATAAGCATAGGGGTCATACCCATAGTGAACCGGAACGTTATCTCTATGTCGGCGTCGTCCGTGTCTTGTTGTTCCGCTGCGTCCTTTCACATACTCTAAAGGGTCTCCCGCGTAATCTATCGGTCCAGTAGGACTTGTATATGAAGTTCCTGCTGATGGGGCCGGTTTTGGTGCGGTTGTAGGTGCTGGGGCAGGGGTTGGTGCTGAAACAGGAACTGCTGGTGGCGGGGGTGGAGCAGGAGGCGGTGGAGGAGGTGGTGCCGGTGTGGGCGTGGGTTCAAGTGCTGGTGCTGGTTCGGGGGCTGCGGGTGCTGGTTCATCGCCTAATCCATAAAAGCGGGATAACCCGCTATAGTTTCCTAGAGAACTTCGTAAATACATTAGCCTGCTCTCTTCCCCCACAATAGATAAGATAGTAATAAACTAACTGCAATTGTAGGTATTTGTAATCCCAGTCTATGTCCAGGAGATTGCTGTGGTTGCTGTGGTTGTCTGGCTATTACATAAGGAGGCTCTCTATAGTTAGAATAATTCCAATAGGGGTCATATCCATACCCATAGCCGTATCCATACGGATAAGGACTACGTCTACGGTAACCTCTTCTATGTCTGCGACCGCCTCTGCGCCTGCCTCTGTGTCTACCTAGCATCTTTCTCCCATAATCATTATACAAAATAGTGGGGGTTTCGGGCTAATACCTTGAGAAATATAGGAGTTTTGCTACACTGAAATTTGGAGACAGCTTTTGAAGATACCTGAAATACTAGCAAAATCTAATGGTAAGGAAGTTAGCTTTGAAATAACCCCGCCGACACATGGAAGAAGAGCCAGCACTCTCGACAAAACTCTTGATACTCTGGCGGCTTTTAAGCCCTTATTTATTGATGTCACAAGCCGTGCAGCAAAAATGAGCTATAAGAGTGGGGCGGAGGGCGGGAGCTTCAAGCAGCATATTTTACAACCGACACCAGGAACCTTGCCAATCTGCTCTAAAATTCAAGAAAGACTAGGGATATCTAGTGCACCACATGCTCTTTGCAGGGGGTTTACCCCAAGAGAAAGCCAGACTTTTCTTATTGATGCTTATTTTGGGGCTGGCATAGATAATGTTTTGGTGGTGAGGGGGGACGATTTAAATTATGATAAGGATTATGCTGAAACCCCTAACAGATATGCGGTTGATTTAGTGAAACAGATAGCTGCACTAAATAGTGGGAAATACTTAAATGGAATCAGAGATGTAGCTACAGATTTTTGCATAGGAGTAGCCGGTTATCCTGAGAAGCATATAGAGGCGGCTAATAGAAAAACTGATCTTAAATATCTAAAAGGAAAGATAGACGCGGGCGCTGACTATATTATTACACAGATGTTTTTTGATAATCAAAAATTCTATCGATTTGTAGAGGATTGCCGGGGCGCTGGGATAAACTGCCCTATTATTCCCGGGCTAAAAATCTTAACCAGGAGATCTCATCTAACTAAATTGCCCGAGAGGTTTCATTTAGATATACCTTATGAATTATCAGAAAAAGTTCTAGCAGCAGAAAAGAAACCAGGGGCAGTTACTCAAATAGGAGTAGAGTGGGCTATAGCTCAGGTAAGGGATCTTTTTGCCAACCCACAATATTTTGTAGGAGAGAAGTGTATAGCCCACTTTTATATCACTAATGGTGCTGGGCCGGTTAGACGAGTTCTAGAATCGGTTCTTGGAAATTAGTCTTCATCTGAATCAGGAAACTCAGAACCAGTAGCATCGCCCAAAGATACGTCATACTCTTCCAGACAGCTCTCGCAATGAATAGTTCCGGCGTCTGCACTGGAGGAACCTTGATCATATAAGTAATCAGCGGCTTCTGGGCTTAGATATTCCCAGGTTTGCTGTTGATCTTGCATGAAAAGATCTTTTCCGCAATTATTACAGCACTGCGCTATTTGAGAACACCTATGCGCCCCGGTTTGATTATCTAGCTCATCATCAGATGGTGGGTTACATTCTTGGCATAAGGTTTCCTCACAAATGGGGCAAGTAGCCGAGCAATTCTCGCATATATAGCTCCCGCACTCGTTGCCTTCTGAATCTGTAATATTTTCACATTCTTGTTCATCATATCCAGTTTCTTGGCATTGGGAGCAAGCTGTATTATCTTGCTCTTCTGAAGTCTCTGGTAGTGGTGGTTTAATGCCCATATTTACCAGAGATTCTTGCCATTCTTGCGGCAAGAAGTGGAATGATTGTGGATGATCTAGATAAAACCTCATAGTAAAAGAACCCGCCCTGACCATCTCAGCCACAAGTTGAGGGAGAACGGTTAAATCTCCAGAAAAATAAATCCTTTCTAGTCTCCGTAGCTTGTCATCAGGATTACGTTTACGTTGTGTCATGCTAGCATTATAACATTTGATTTTATTTTTTAGAACACTATACCTTGCTAAAATTGAATAAGATGCTAAAGTAGGGCATTAAAAGGTATTTTTATGAGAATTGTAGCGATTTCCGACACGCACGGGCGGCACCGTGAACTGAAACTCCCTGCTGGGGACGTTCTAGTTCATGCTGGTGACTTTTGCAATCAGGGGCGTTACGAGGAATTCGAAGATTTTATCGTATGGCTAGATAAGCAGCCTTTTGAGCATAAAGTCTTTATTGCAGGTAATCATGATGTGTGCCTAGAGGCTATGGTTGGCTCGGAAGACGCTATGATGGCTGCTCTAAAGAAAACAGGTCGTATAAGCGGAGAAAATTTGCATTATCTTCGGGATAGCTCAGTTACAGTTGATCTGGGGATAAGAGGAGCTAAGAAATTCTATGGAGCGCCATGGCAGCCGTATTTCTGCGATTGGGCTTTTCAGAAGAAGCGCGGAGCGGAAATGGCAGAAAAATGGGCTCTGATTCCTGATGATGTAGATGTTCTCATTACTCATGGCCCTGCTTATGGGCATGGGGATTTAGCCCCTGCTTACTTTGGCAAACATCAACGTAATGCAGGATGTATTGAGCTTTTGAAGCGTATTACAGAAATTCAGCCTCTAGTCCATTTCTGTGGTCATATTCATTGTGGTTATGGGATTACTGAAAGTGATGAAACTAAAACACTTTTTGTAAATGCATCTACGTGTGACGAAAAGTATGAAGCGAGTAATCGAGCGCAGGAGATAGAAATATGACAGATGAATTTCATGTGCATGCGGATACGTGTAAAGATTGTAAGTTTTTTCCTCTTAGCATGGCTTGCTATATAGGGGCTAAGCTTCTTAATCCGAATCTTCCGGATACCTGTGAACAAGATTACTTATGTAGAATGCAAGAAGGCATAAAGATTGTGAGTGGTGTAATGGCTGATAGTCATGATCCTAGCTGGCCCCAGTGGGTACGGTCTAGATTGAAAGCGGTTCAAAAAAGAAAAGGTTGTGGGTCTACTCACATGGCTTGCCGCTGTTTTATTGAGAAAATTATTAATCTTGAGGCAGAAGTTGCAAAGTTGAGAGAATTGAGAAGAGCCCAGCATCCTAAGGATCAGTGCGTAAAATCAGATTGCTCGGAATGCAGAGAAATGTATGATTGAAATTAAGATAGGCGAGCAGGAGGAGAATGATGGCTCTTCTGTAGAAATCCGATGGAAAGATGCTCCTGATAATGTAGCAGAAACAGACTGGAATAATGAAGATCAGGTTTGGACCAAAATTTGTAATGGTATTCATGGATTGCTGGCCGAGCTAGGACCTATACCAAAAAATGGCTGGAAAGTGGAATTTTCTTGTCCTGACTTTAAAAAGCTTGTGGAAAAAGGGCTGACCAGGCAGCAGTATGATGAAAGAAGTGAAGAAGATGGAGAGTGACCCTAAAAAAAATCTCTGGCCTGATGATCTATTTGATGATTTACCTCATGTGTGGGAAAAACATAAGGAGGCCCCGCTATCTTTGCTTAAAAAGGTTGGTGAGGAACTAGTTGAGAAAAGCGCAGGCCTAATAGATTATGAGATCATACGCAAAATAGCGCATCACGAGAGCCAACAAGCTGGTCTTTATGATCAGGTCTCCCTGGAATTTCATCTTCTAGTTTCTAGCTTAGATAACTATGACTTCCGTCTTTTTACTGTTGAGTATAGGATGGATGGCAGGGGGTATCCAGCGAAACTGCTAGATATCGGAGGGGAAGAGTTCGGCAGGCATCGATCACCTGCTTCTAGCCGGGTTTTGCTGAAAGAGGATCTCAAAGAGTTTTTGGCCTTGCAGACTACACAACGTATAGTAAGTTGTATCTATTTTCATATTAAAGATTTTAGAACTGATCTGGGCTAGGAGTATACATGAGATTTTATGAAAAAACACTTATTGAGCAGGTTTGTATAAGCTTTGTAAGATGGAATGGCTGGGGCCCTCCTACGTCTAAGTTTCAGATAATGGAGTTCTGTCGAGCAACTGAAAAAACTAAGGAGGACTCTGTGGAGGCTACTGAAATTCTTGAGGGGTGGATGCGCGGAGAGCACAACCTTAAGAAAAATCCTCTTTGGTAAAATGATTCTGCTACAATAGTAGCATGTCTACAGATTACTCATATAACAACAATGCAGTGACTGATGCTATAAATAGTAGTTATCAGAAAAAAGGGCTTGGTGCAGGTTACCAGCTTTCTCCTGGAATGACGCACCAAGTCCATAAAACGTGGGGGCTTGAACAGCCTGGGGTAAATACTAATAAGATATGTTATGTCATAGCTACCTGGTCAGGGAAACGTCGAGCCGGAAATGATTCTTTTCATGCGAATCCTATCTTTTACCTAGAAAAGCACTTTTCTCAACTAGAGAAAGTAAAGCATTCTTTGGGTCTAGTCATTTTGGCAATACCCAATAATCCGAAAGAGCCCAAGGTATTCACCAAATACATAGAAAATCTTCCACCGACTATAGGTGGGGCAGAATTAAAAATTATTCGCAGAGAAAATATAGGTCAATCTTATGGATCTTATTCAAATGCCTTTGATCAATACCCCGACTCTGATTTTTATATATTTATGGAAGATGATTACGCCCCAATTATAGATTATTTTGATGATATATTGATTCAAATGTTTAAAGCATCACCTAGTTGTGGGTATCTTTGTTCCTATGCTCATAATAGACCTCCTGAGGGAGCGCACGCGGCTATAAGTAATGGCATCTCTAGTAGAGAGGTGCTGGGTGAGATCAAAAAAATCCTAGGTGCTCTACCTTATGGGGGCCAGGCGACGAAATCTTCTGGCTATTCAGCTGATCCACAGCTTGGATTTTCTAAGGGGTTCATGGAAGCTCACAAAAGAATATACGACTATCTATCTCACTATAATTCTCCTTTTAATGACGCGGGAACATTTAAAATGTACGGAGAAAATAGACTGCCGACCTTGATTTATCCCATCCAGTTCCTACAATAGGGTTTGCGGAATCCCGCAGTTACCAGAAAGTAGTTAATTATGTCTTTTTTGTTGTGGGCTGCCCTGGCTCTTGTGCTCTATTTCGGCTCCGGACTCGCTTTTAGTTTTCTTAAGAAAAATCTGAAGGTAGCTACCTGGGCTATTCTTATTTTAGCGGCTAGTCTTTTTACTTTTTGGGCGCTTGTCTAGCTGAAACCAAAATGAGTCGTGAGCGTCTCTTGTCAGAAGTCGAGTGCCAAGTATAATGAGAGCATGAGCCAAACGGAGGAAACCAGCGTCAAAACCCCATTTAATTGGGACAGAATGTCGTTGGGCGAGCAAAAGTGCTATATCCAGGCAGCGGATACCACCATGACTTGTCTAAAACAAATTATGGAAATAGCAGAGAGCTTTAAGGGGGATGACTTTAGTTATCTAGAGTTAGAAGAACATCTTGTGTCTCTAGGCCATGCTGCGAAAATGTCAGCATCCTATCTCGGTAATCAAATTTCTCTGTGCCAGAAAGACGGTCCTAAAGCCTTTTCTGAGGAAGAGAAAGCTATCAAGGATGTTCATACGGAGCATTGTTGTGGAAAACATGGATGTAAGTATGGTTATGAAACATGCACGGTATCGACCGGACTGGCTAAACAAAGCTTTCCTTGTGAATCCTGCAATTGGGATAAACAAGATAAACGTGAGCGTTATGGTGATTAATTTCTTGCTGTAAACAAAGCCGGGATGGCGGAATTGGCATACGCAGGAGATTTAAAATCTCCCGGAGAAATCCTTGCGGGTTCAAGTCCCGCTCCTGGCATTTTATTGGTGTAGCTTGCTACATATTTTGGGCCCTTAGCTCAGTAGGTAGAGCATTCGGCTTTTAACCGAATTGTCACAGGTTCGATCCCTGTAGGGCCTATTCCTATCTTAGGATAGGATGTTTTAGCACGAGTGGTGAAATTGGCAAACACGCTAGGTTTAGGTCCTAGTGCCTTAACCGGCTTGTGGGTTCGAGTCCCTCCTCGTGTATTTAAATCTCATACTCTATAGGATTACATTATGGATCAGCAATTTTTTCGCAAGTCTAAGGAAGCAGAAATCTCTTATGCCGCGCAGGAAGACACCTCTGGTCAATTCCGTGTTATTCGTAAGCATCGCCCTAGTGGTCGTCTGAAGGTTATTCGCAAGGATCTAGAAAGGCTAGATGCTTGCCGACTCCGTAATCGTCTTATTGAAGCGAGCAGTTAATGAGCCGAGGACTTCCTCCGATCTGGGATAACTATAAACAGCTCACAAGTTCAGAAAAAGATACTCTTAAACTATATATGTTTGTCGGTGGTCTTGTTTTGCTCTGTATGGTGCTTGCCGTTTTTAATTAGTGGTTTACTTGATGGTGCGGGCCATAATTAATAAGTAATTCGGTTCCACGGGATATATCAACCAGAGCGACGAATTCTAAAAATCGTTCTGGGTTTCTTTTGCTCACTCGATAAAAGACATTATTTTTCAGAGTGTGATTATACATAGACCCATAACCGAACACGACGATAACACTTCCTTTGTTTATGTGGGAAGTAAAGACGTAATCTTGCAATAAGTTTGCTTGTCTGTAAACAAGTTGCTTAGGGATTTCAATAAATGGTGCCATCTCCAGCACCTCACCAGCTTTTATGTTGGCGTTAGCAAATACCCCATAACCCCCACCAGATACTCTGCTTTTAGCAATTTGTAGTTTGACTGGACCTCGCACCTTGAAATACATGCTACTATTGTAGCAAAAACCCTAGTTACGAGTCAAGAGGTTGGGGTCCTGGTGTTGGTTGTTGTAATTGCGGGTATTGCGGTGGCTGCTGGGGCTGTTGCGGCTGGCGTTGTTGTTGCGGCTGGCGTTGTTGTTGCGGCTGGCGTTGTTGTTGCCCTACCTGTGGTCCACTAAATTGCTGGGCGGGCTTAGGGGCATAGCCAAAGAAATCATTATAGAATGGGAATCTACTCATAATGGTGCCAGCAAGCTCATTATTCATAAAATTGGTCCACTCATTTGTGTCTGATGGCCGAATTTCTCCACAGCCTCTGTGTGGAAATTTATGGTTATAGAGACCGTCTACGTCGGTAGCTGTGTTTTCTACGTTCATAAAATCATGTGGAAAATAGTCCTCGCCAATATAGGAATAAACCTCCTTCATTACTTGTTCGGGGAAGGCCACAAGCTGTTCGTATTTAATCATCATCACAGGTAACTTGCGCCTAACTATATCTTGTACGCCCTCCAAAGGCCCTCCAATTAACCCTTTGGGAGAGAACATAGTGTCTGCTCTTGCATAAATAGTTTTATTGTTTGAACCTTGAGCACTATCATAAAGAGGGTTCTTGCGGTGCTGCTTCTCTACTGAAGCGAAAACGTTTTTTAGATCCCTAACTACTACTATTACCTTACTCTGGGGGTATACTTTCCGCAGAGCCAGTATATTATGAGACCATCCCCTGGATTTCAAAAATAACAGTTCTGCCATCGCTTCTCTCATGCCAAGCATCACAAAAAGCTTTTAAAGATCTGTGCAACTTTTTTTCTGTGCCCTCCCTGTCAGTAACTAACTCCCCTTTCATCTCTAGGGAATTACTCCATACGTTAATCGAAGTGCCCAGAAGTTGGGGTAGGGTACTAGTGCTAGATGCCCAGAATTTGGGATTTTGGTTTAGTATATTGCAAAGAAGGGTGCTGCCGCTGCGGGGTAGCCCACATATGACGTTCATATTATCCATTAAAGCCTCTGATAAGAGTATATGCTGACTTGCCCTAAGAGCAATAGTTAGACGGCAATCTATTCTGGTTTATTAAGATAGAATTGCATAAGCTATAAAGCATTTGTGTGGCATCCAAGCTTTCTCCGATGTTTATTCCATATAAATCAAACCCGATTATTTTGCGCCGCAGATTATTCAAACTTAATAGGATTTGATCTATTCCTTCTTGCTTTAATCCGCACGAATTATCTATCGAGACCCAAACGCAGGGTGGTAGGGCGGCTACTACATCGTAGGCAATTGTTGTCCAAGGGTTACTAGCTTTCATCCATTCGAGATGTTCTATTGTTACTGTTTCCACAGATTCGTGTGTTTTGGCGCGTGACAGGCGCTCTTTACTGCAGTAATTTGTAGAAATTGCTACTATTCTTTTTAATTTTGTGATATTAGGGAAAGCTTCTACCCCTCCGTATGGAATATTATCTATACTCAATAGCCCTATATTTGTATATTTTTCGGCAGCGGCCTTTAAACCCCCCAAAGAACTGGATTTTGCTCCTCCCAAAATTCCAATAAATTTCCCATCTTTGAGCAATTTTTTTGATTTTTCGTATACTAGTTCAACAACCTTATTTTCGTAGATTTCTGTTTTAGTGGATGTTTTAGTAGCTAGACAAGCACTACTATTTAAGCTGTGTATACGGGTATCATCTAGGCTAAAAATATGCTGTGCTAACTCTCTAGTATCTTCCAAAAGCATCTTCTTGCTTTTATCCCTGACGGAAGCAGGGCCATATGCAGAAAGCTGTCTTCCTGAGGCTGACCAGGGCACTAATTCGATAACTAGTGAGGAATCTTCGTAGGTTATTTCGGAATTAAATATTCCTGAATTTTTCAGCATACCGGCCTAAACCAGGTTACCATCAATCAGCAAAATTGCAACCTGGGTAGTTAATTTAAATCCCATTGAAGCAGCTTCAGACATTTTTCCATATGTTCTCTGGATTCAAATATAAGGAGGAGTCCTCGCCCACTTTTATTGTAAGGGCTGGATTCCCTGAGGGGTAGTAAATTTATGACATTATCTATGATTTTAATAACCTTTAATTTTAAACCACATAATCTATTTAGATGAATGATAGTGGCTCTCAAAATAGGATTGAGGCTTTTTCGAATATTTTTCATGTAGTAATCTCTATCCGGAACTACTATACATCCCTCTTCTAAAGAACTGGGTGTTCTTAGTAATAAATTATATTCGTCTGCTTTTTTCCTGTAGGAAAGTGGTTTACCTACCAAATCAATAGTGTCCTGATTTTTATCATAAATCTCTTCTATGAAATAACCATCTGCGTGATCAGCCTTGCTATCCCACCTAAGCTCTCCAATAACCTTTCTGCTTAGTAAATACTGAGCAACGCCCACTTTGCTAGGTCGGATATCAATTTTTCTGATAGAGGCATCTTCTAATAACTGCTCTGCTACTAATCCATCGAAGTGCTTACCAGCATCTAGAAAGCTGGTGTATCTCTGATAAAACTCTTTAAACATATCTGGATGCACAAGGTTATTGCTGTCTAGGAAATAGACATACCCGATATCTATAGAATCTAAAACATGGTTAATCCTAGTATGTTTATCTATCCCGTCTCCTATGCGCGTCTCAAAAGTAGTAGGGAGATCAACTGTTTGGGGTGATCTCTCGTCGCAGAGTAAATACCAATGGAAGTCTATTGGCAAATCTTTTTTTGCTGCTATAATGCTTTCATACATTAAATCTATATTCTCCGGGTGTTCTAGCGGAGTAATGATATTTATCAGTAAATGGCTCATACCACTACTGTATGAAAATATGACCAAAAGGGAACCCTTAAATGGCAGTAATTGATGGAGTTATAGTTGCGGTCAAAGACTGGAAAGAGGAGACTGAAAAACAGTTTCGGGAGATGTATGGGACTACTCAAATACATCAAGTAGGCAACTCAGAGGCATCTGGGATCTGTGCTAAGTATAACCAGGCTATAGAAAATATTATACGCACTAGCTGTTCCCCTGGAGAGGGAGGTTCTTGGACTATTATCTCTCATGATGACGCTATTCTAAAATCTAATAACCTAAATGAGTTATTGGATGAAATGTATAGTGCAGGGGCTGATATAGTCGGAGTAGCCGGAAATGCTAATATTCCCGCGCTAGATCCGGGGTATTGGTGGGATGGGCTAACTACGGCAGGATTTAGAGGATCAGGAGCAGTAATTCATCGAACCCCAGATACAGAAAATATGTTTCATATCGAATCTTATGGCCCTTATCCTCAGCCGGTAGCTGCTTTGGATGGTGTATGGTTTGCTGTAAGGACTGAGTGTTTTAAGAACCCCAAATTACGGTTTGATGCAGAGACTTTTCCTGGATATCACTATTATGATGTAGATTTTTGTGCTACGGCACGCAGCTTGGGTTATAAGATATGGGCTGCTGGGATTATGATTCTTCATGATAAGTGGGGGCGTGGAGTAGAGGATCCGGCTTTTAAGCAACATCAAAAATTATTTATTAATAAATGGTCTAAGAAAATGGGTGATTACTACAAAGGAAAGCCCTCTAAAAAGAATAACCCTTTTATCAAAGGAACAACGGCTTTTAAATGAAAATAGCAGTAGCAAGTGATGTTCATGGTTTGTGGTTTGGTCTAGATTATCCGGATGCCGATCTTCTGGTTTTTGCCGGAGACATTTTTGATTACTATGATTTCGATCAGCAGCGCAACGCCAAAGCCCAGCTTGATGAACTCAAGATGTTCAATAAGCATTTAGGGGCTATTAAGAACAGATATAAAAAAATAATAGTGATTGCGGGCAACCATGATTTTGTATTTCAGAAATTCCCTGACGAAGCACGCAAGATACTAAGTAATGCAACATATCTACAGGATGAACCTTGTAATTTTGCGGGTTATAAAATTTATGGCAGTCCCTGGCAGCCCTGGTTTGGCGGGTGGGCCTTCAATTTTCCTGATCATAACGCAAACTTTTTTCGAGCGAGGGCGCATGCTAGAAAAGCATGGGATAAAATACCGGATGATGTAAATATTTTAATTACTCACGGTCCTGCACTAAATGTCTTAGATGAAACATCTCGCGGTAAAAAAGCTGGGTGTCAATATTTAGGAGAGAGGATAGAAGATCTAGATGAGTGTATCTTACACCTATGTGGTCACATACATGCTGCTAGAGGTTTTGTGGAAAAAGACGGATTGCTTAGTGTAAATGCTTCTAATTGCTATACTCATAATAAGATTTCATACCCGATGTATATTATAGAAGTAGATGGTGATGCTATGGCTAAGGTAATTAATTGAAGCCTCAGATAGTTCATTTTAAGAAAAAACCTCATGATGTCTATATAGGCAGGCCCTCCAAGTGGGGCAATCCTTTTAGTAGTAAACCGGGAATAGCTAAATTTCAAGTATCCACGAAAGTGGAGTCATTAAATAAGCATCGGGACTGGATCTTAGCTAATACCGATTTTATGGATGAAATTAAGCAGGAGCTTAGGGGCAAAGTTCTAGGATGCTGGTGTGAGAATCCTTTGGCGTGTCATGGTTATATTTTATGGAAAGTGGCTAATGACCAGCCACTAACTGAAATTAGTTTTAAGCCAGAAGTTTTGTTTTAGCGACCGGCTCTTAGTCTAGCTGCTTCCAGGTCTGAAGATGCTTTCGCTTTGTAGATATCTACACTAGCGGTTGCTAGTGGGTTTAGGAGCGAGGCTGTTGCGCAAGCCCATTCTGGCATACCCTCGCAAGGATCTGTTTCTGGCAGAGCTGCTCTCCGCTTCGCTGGGGGCGCAGCAGGTGCCTTTTTACGCATCATAACGAAAGCTATTATAGCACCAACAACAACCACCCCTATGATAAGTGGGAGCATATTAGGTTTATCTTCAGTATCTGTAGGGGTGTCAGCCATACTTTAATAATATCAAATCTATGAGTCTTGGGTATTGTATTTTATTAAAAAATAGCTAAACTTGCTTGGAGACCAACAAAGAACACAATTTAGGATTAAAATGGATATAAAACCAGGAGACACGGTTACTGTGCGGGGAGAAACCCTGACGGTTGTTAAAATAAGTAAAAACACGCTGGATAGGCCTGGGCCTGTCATTATCTGGAAAGGCCAGAGTAAGAGCGAGGGCGGATGTGTTCCGTCTCTGTGGAAAGAGTGGGAAAAGGGCCCTCGTAAAAGGCCATCGCAGAAGTAATCGGAGAAAAGAGATAGATTGGGGCGCAAATCTTGACAGTTATAGCTATAAAAGCTATTCTGGGCGTAACACAGGGAGACAACAATGTCATTTAGCTTAGGCCCCAAAGGCGGGCTTCAAGATCCCATAATTCTTCGATTGCTAGCAGAACTAACTACTTTGATTAAAGCTCATGGTAGTAGTAATTCTGATGAGGTAGTAAAATTCATCGAAGAAAATAAAAACACTACTTTTGTAGATGAGCTTAGTCAGCATATGCACACTTTTAAGGAAGTGGCAGAAGCGATGGGCCCTCTTATCCAAGGGATAAAGATGGAACCCAAGGAAGAGAGAGATCTTCCTGGTGATGGGTGGAAATCTGGGTCAGCAGAGGATATTTTCGGTAAAAAAGATCCGGATGATCCTGCTAGCTGGTGGAAAAAGTAGTTCTAGGCCCCTATTTCAATCTATTAATCTAAGATATACTAAGAAAGATATACTATGCGCGGCTTAAAAGCAATGCAATTGTCGGCTGAATCAGCCAATGCCCAACCAAGAACCTGTAAAACTGTATCCTGCGGAAAAACCACTAGAGATGGGAAGGATTTCTGCACTGATCACGTCGATAAGCATCCTTATGTTAATTCTTTGATTAATCGTATAGGTGCCCGAGTAGAGGAGGATGATCTTGTAAAAAGAAAAGGATCATCCGCTGTGAATATGGACGGTATTACGGTAAAGGAAATTTTGAGAGACCTTCGACAAAATGGTACTAGAACGGAAGAACGTCTTACTAGAGAAATACAACTGGATAAGACAATAATTCACAACTATTTAATTCGTCTTTCCAGAGAAGGGCTTATTAGTTTTGGTCGTACCTCTAGAAATAATATCTCTGTTCGACTAGTGAATCACGACCCTGCAACGGAAATCGATGATTCCGAAATTAAAAGTAAAGGCTAGCTCTCTGCTGCTTGTGTCATTTGCTAAGATAGGCTTAGTGGCCTGCCGCAGAACTGAATTTAAAAACTGCTCTTGCTGGATTTGCAAAAAGAGAAAACCTGAATATAAGAAAAGATTTCTCGAAAGACATCGCTCCATCAGTAGACAAAGAGAAATTGAACGCTATACTAGGGGCATAGTTCCTTCCTATAAAACCTTAGAAGGCTGGTTCGATTTGGATGCAGATGAAAAACCCAACCCGCCCAATTGAGATACCAAGAAACCCTTTTTGGGAGGTATTTCGCACGTTTGGGCGTGATGAGCTAGTAGCCGGTATATTTAGCATTATTGCAACAATGCTTGTTGGGAACCTGCTACTACATATTACAGTATCCGCAGGAACTGCGGTGCTGATGCTCGCTTTCGCTGGGCCGATTTTTGAAAAATTTGGATTTTTTGTTGGGCACGTAAAAGAAGCCTATGAAGTATACTCAACAACACCTATAGAGGATAGAAAAGGCTTCCGGTTTTACACCTGCAAGGCTATTCGAGGGGGCACTAAAAGCCTTATACAAGACATCCTTGTCCACGATCCGATCTATATCGTTTTGATGATCTGGGGGATTTCAATACATCCCGGAACTCCTGCTTGGCTACTAGTTCCCATAGCTTTCGGAATTGCTGTTTTAATAGTAGCGGTATTGGAGGTAAGCTTTAACGAATTTTGCTATATCATGCGAAAAAGAAGCTTGTATAGGCAAGGGTTTGTTTTGGAGCAATACTATGAAGCTCGCTTTTTCTTAGGTGGAGAAGAAGACCCAGAAAACGTTCTAGAGCAACTACGGGATCAATTTTTATCCACGGATACGGATATTTACACCTTGCAGTATCTTGACAGATATTACCCAACAAAACTTTCTGGCTATAATGCCAGAACGCCTAAATTACGCATCCGAACTAGGTGTCTAGGTAAAGAGGATAAATCTATCAGAACATTACAAGTAATCTATACTAGAGCTGTAGAACATCCTACTGAAAATGATGAGCAATTTAGATTCTTCCCTACCAGAAAAGATAAGCTGTATCGAATTCTAAAAATTGATCCCAGGAAAGACGACTATTCAGAGCGCTTCCCAGGAATTGATAATATCGCTCTACAGAATTTTCTTGGGGGTCTGGTAGCTGCGGAAGGGCATGAGGAAATATCATTCATCCGACGAGTTTCCTCTGACCCGAAAAAATTATTCTTGTCAGTCGATACGGTGGAACGAGATGACGAGATTTTTCATGTAGTCGAAATTAAAGCTTATCTAGCGGGATCTCATCTACTAAAGGAGGCTATGAGGTATATTATGCTTCACTTTAACGTGTTGCAGACTACTCGCAGCAAATCCGATTTACTCAAATTGGACTAATTTGTAGAGGTGACGATAGCTGTGGTAGCTGGGGCGGCTTTCTTTTTTTCTTGCTGCTTACGGAATTCTATATCGGATTCTCGCACCTGTTGATGAGTATAGCGTATGTGTCCTACATATATAAAAGACAGTGAAAACTATCAAGCCTACCCAAAATTCAATCCACCCTTTGGGCTTTTTCCAATATTCTAGATTTGTATTTCCCATACTTGAGTATAGGGTAAAGATCCCATCTTGAAATAGTAATTCTTTTTTAGTATAATATTCCTATCGCGCAGTTACAGCTTTGACGCGCATACCTTAAATCTTGTGCCATTTAATACACAACTAACTTCACGGGCTCCCTGGCGGTGCACATGTATCTATTTGCTACTAGCCCTTTGCAAACATAGGAGGGCCTATGCCCAAACTACCACTAAAAGATCCTGATGTCTTAAATATCAGTGAGATCCAACGGCTTCCGGTTCATGAAATCAAAGCGCTTATTAGAACGTTGGGTGTTAAAAACATACATGGAAGTAAGCGCTATCCTCTCATAAAGCTTCTGGTCCAAAAAAGCCCCTCGGACTTTATAATCGATGGTACCTTGAAGATAAGAGACAAAAAATTCGGGATACTAAGGTCTAGTTATTGTAATTCAAATATTGATGTCCGAATTGATCTAAATACTATTAAAAGGTATGGTTTGAAGAAGGGCAATACGGTCAAAGGAACGGTGATCAGTAATGCTCGCGAACTAGAGCTATCTAAAGTATTAGATATTAATGGTGAGCCGCCAGATAACTTAAAAAAGTTAGCAGATTTTAAGGATCTTATCCCTATTTACCCCTTGGAAAGATTTTTTCTGGATGGCAGTATAGAAATGCGAATGATGGATTTGCTAACCCCCATTGGGAAGGGTCAGCGAGGTCTTATCGTAGCGCCCCCAAGAACAGGTAAAACCGCCCTACTTCAGCAACTTGCTAATGCCTTAGTTAGAAGCAACCCCGAATCTCATCTTATTATTCTCTTAATTGATGAAAGGCCGGAAGAAGTAACCGATATGGCTAGGAACGTCCCTGCGGAAGTTGTAGCCTCAACATTCGATAAACCTGCTAGGGATCATGTCCAACTGGCGGAGCTTGTAATTAGCAAAGCCAAAAGAATGGTTGAATATGGTAAAGATGTAATAATTCTTTTAGATTCTATAACTAGATTGGGCAGGGCCTATAACACAGAAACCCCACATTCCGGTAAGATTCTTAGTGGTGGTGTAGATGCTAAGGCTCTTAAAGGGCCTAAGCATTTTTTTGGGTCTGCCAGAAACATCGAAGGAGGGGGTTCTTTAACTATTCTAGCAACCGCCTTAATTGATACAAACTCAACTATGGATAAAGTTATTTTCGAAGAGTTCAAGGGTACTGGAAACATGGAGTTGTATTTAGATAGATCTGTCGCGGATAGACGTATCTGGCCCGCTTTTGAAATTCGAAGATCAGGAACCAGAAAAGAAGAGCTTTTGTGTGATGAAGAGGAGATAAGAAGAACCTGGGAACTTAGAAAGATTCTCAATAGTATGAATAATTTAGAAGCTGTAACCTATCTCAAAAAACAGATGCAGCAATATACTACTAATGGTGAATTCCTGATGTCGCTTAATATGCCTAGAAAGAGTTGAAATTAATCTCTGTATTGTCAATTATTACAATTATGCTAATATATAGATATGGAAAACCCAAATCTTGAGTCTGGTCTGCCAGACGCAAAAAAGAATGATGAGCTTCTAAACAGGCCACCCACTTTTATTCAGAAAATTACTAAGTCTCTAATAGTTGGTGTAACTTGCTTTTTCTCTGGGCTACTTTTAGCCACCCTCTCTCCCTTGATTGCGCTTTTATCATTTATACATAAACCTAAGAAGAGAAAACCAGTAAAATGGGCGGAAAATCTTAAAAAGGTTGAAGACAGAATAAAAGAAATAAGTGACCCCGATTCCAAAGATGATTGGAAAAAACAACATCGGGAGCTTTACGGAGACAAAAATTAGCCTAAGCTATGCATTGACAAGAACTTCCATAAATGCGATACTTAAATTAGGAGACTAATATGACAAACCCATCCCAACTGAACCAGCATCTTCTACGAACAATCCTTCTTGAGGGAGAGAATGAGAAGAAAATTTTTAGTGCAGTTCGTGCTTACCAAAGCAGTGACCAGACAGAAGAGGATCGTGCTGAAGTAATGGATACTGTTCGAAAAGAGATTACCAAAACTACTCGGGAGCTTCTTGCTGATGATCAAGTATCCTTGTTCCTTGACGAGCTTGACGGACTAGTTTAGGGCCTATCATGGCGTGTGGGCAATGTAGCAAAGAGGACCGGCAGGGCCCTCTTTGCCTAGAGTGTAATCCATTGTTAGATAAGATTAAAACCTGGCAAAAATCCAGCAATCCAAGCCCAGAGATGGATATAGATCGCTGTATACATTATTTGTGCTTGATGGCTGATGAGCTTGAGGAAAAAGTAAATACTAAAACCAGCTTTAAGCAAGAGTCTATAGAGGAGCTAGAGCAAAAAGCCTTGTATGTGGCTAATCTAGCTCGAAAACTAACTTCTGGCTAGGCTGTTATTTCTACGCCCTTAGTGAAGTGTAGGTAGGCTCCTACTGCTATTGCGATTACTACTAGTCCGATAATAAGGGTTTTCATACCGCCGCCCTTGGACTGCGCTGCTTCTATTTTTGCAGCACCTTCTGCGGCGGTCTTTGCTGCAGCGGTGTCCCCTACTGCTTTAGCAGCTTTAGCTAGCCCTTCTTGTGCATTCACAAAACGTGCCATTTTTGCTGGGTCGCAAGTAAATGCTGGAAGATTATTTGGCGGGCATGTTGGGGAAAAGGCTTCGGTGTTGGCGGCTGCGAACTCGGTTTGTGCGGCTGCAAGGTCGGAAGCTGCATCAGCGAAGTATCCTAGCCCGGAAAGGGCAGCTTCTTTCGCAGATTTTGCCTTAACTGCAAGAGCTTTGGCTTTTACTTCTACTTCTGCCGCTGCTTTTGCTACTTCGAGCTTTGCCTGTGGTGAGGACATTGGGGTGGCTCTTGGGGTGAATTCTTCTACTTCTTGCCCTTGGTGCACGGTTTGCTGTATATAGCGACTAGAAAGTAGCTTATCTAGATTTTTGTGGGTCGCACCGGTAGATTTACCACCAGCTTTACGCATATTAAAGGATACGCCTTTATGGTCATCAAAAGAAATAACCCCAGGACGAAGAAAAGGGCTATTTTTATGTTCGGTTTGTATAAGGCCTGGATTATTACCCCGGGACTTAAGATTAGAAGATTTAATCAAAGCGCTAGCTTGTTTGCTGCCGCTCATCTCCTCGGAAGTTATTCGACTGTAGCGTGATGCTAGATGGTTGGGTAGTTTCATGGTTCCTCAATAAGTAGTTTAGCACTTTTTTTTAAAAAATACCATCTATTTCTTGCTTGCTTGGCAAGAAAAGCTTTTCTTGAAAATTATGTGATTTTAATGGTATACTAGAGACATGAGTTACCATTTTGGATATGGGCAGGCTGACTGGTTCTATGGAACTAAGCCCAATTACGATGAAGCAGCAGCTAAAGCAAAATCTAAAGAAATAGACACTGCATCTGCGGCTGCTAATCAAGCTGCGCAAGTAGAGGTAGCGGCTTCCCACGAAGCGAAGGCTGCTGCAGAGAGGGCTGCGGCCACAGCTGCTGCTGCCAAGCGTGCCCCAGGACCCGGGCCTAAGCCAACTCCAGGGCCTCCTCCTGGCCAAGATTTTCCCCAAGAGGATTTTGTTGAATACGCGGAGGAAGAAGGGGGAGGAATTAATTTTCTTCTAATCGGTGGCGTAGCTGCTGTGGTGTTAACTGGGTTACTTATCTATGTAAAATTCTCCGGTGGTGATGACGAAGATAATTCGGGGTATGAAGCTAATGCACCTAAAGCCATTAAGATTGAACTAGAGTAGCTAGTGTATAAGTTTGAGATATCCTGGAATGATTCTGATCCACCGATACCTTATACTTTTCAGACTAGAACAGAGGCTAAAGCTTTTCAACTCGCTCTCGTTGAGCTAGAGACGCGATTATTATCTTGCCCACCAATATCCCAAATTGAAGTAGTTGAGTGGGATGAGCCGATAGTAGATGAACCCGCAATAATTGAAGTCGTAGAACCAGTGGCTAGCTCTACTTGGATGCAGCTTTTATTCTCCCTTTTTGTTGGGGGCTGGTCAGCTGGTTGGTGGCATCTTTTCGTTGGTTCGGGGCTGCTTGTAGAATATCTTCTGATAGGCTCCTCAGCAACCTTTGTTGTCTTACTCCTAATTGTTATCCGTAATTGGTTTAAGAGTCGCTGAATTTGCTATAATAGCAAAATGGCTTACCACTTTCATGGAAACAACCTTTCTGGAGGTCTTTTTGATAAATTAAAAAGTTCTCTAGACCCCAAGCCAGGTCCCGAGGAGCCTCCGGAGCCGGAGATAGGCCCAGCCAAGAAACCTATAGGTCCTATTCCCAAGAACCCAGATGATTACATACAAGACCCCGGTTGTTCCGAGGGAGAGAAGAAAATTCAGTGCCCAACCTGCGACCCAGGCGAGACTGAGTGCTTAGACGATCCTATATACAAATGATGAAAAATTTAAATGAAGAACTTATAGAGTTAGAACGTGAATTAGCTAGTCGGGAGCGTAAGGCTGCGGCGCAGGCTAAGATTGAGGAAGAGACAGAGTTTCTGCGCCAAGAAAGCGAAGCAAGAAGACTTCGTCAGGATGAGCAGAGGAGGCTTCAAAAGATACGGGAGGAGCAGCAAGTAAGAAAACTTGCTGTTTATGGCACAGGAGCGGTAGGAGCTTTGACTCTTATTACTATTCTTATTAAAGCTGTGCTTTAATCCCTGCCCCTAGCTTCTTTTTTGAAATCTGGTATTATCTTTAAATACACCTAGGAGTCCTGATATGCCCGTAACTAAATGCCCAAAATGTAGATGCGATTCTGAACTTCTGTTGAATCTTGTTTGTTGTGCGAGCCCTAGATGCCAAAATTTTGATAAGAAGTTTTTCGGAAGATGGCTAAAAGGTTGCGGTCGGACCTACCCTGCTGTTTCCTCTGATTGGAAATTCCTAGGGCCCTATGATAAAAGAATCCAACCCAATAAAACTGTCCAGTCCCGCGTGTTTGATTTATATACTCATGGCCCTGATACATTCGCCGTATATGGTGGGGAAGATAGTATTGCTGTGGGGAAGTCTGATGGTTCACCAGTCGGGTTTTACCAAATATTTTGGACTGGGCCGGAGGATATAGATTCTGATAGCGCTGATGCGCTTCTTGAAGCTGCTGCTAGAGCTAGCGCATGAAGGTAATCTCCTGGAATGTGAACGGAATTCGGGCTGGAATACGAAAAGGGTTCAATGATTTCTTGGTAGCCCAGGATGCAGACATTCTTTGTCTGCAAGAGACTAAAGCTAGGCCTGAGCAGGTAATCGGTCTGGAGTCAGAGGATTATTGCTGTTTTTGGAATTCGGCAGAGAAAAAGGGCTACAGTGGAACAGCTATCTTTTCAAAAGAAGAGCCTTTAGCTGTTACCTATGGATTAGGCGTATCCGAACATGATACAGAAGGCAGAGTTATAACTGCGGAATTCCAGGACTTTAATCTAGTTACTGTGTATACACCTAATTCAAAAAGAGGTCTTTTGCGGCTCGGATATAGGCAAAAATGGGATGCTGATTTTCGTCATTATCTTATGAACCTAAAAGCCCAAAAACCTGTAATATTATGCGGTGACTTAAATGTCGCGCACGAAGATATAGATCTATCAAACCCTAAAGCTAACAAGCGAAGTGCTGGCTTTACTAAGGAAGAGCGTCAAGGTTTTTCTACACTACTAGATAGTGGTTTTACTGATAGTTTTAGGCATTTCAATAATAGGCCGAACCACTATACTTGGTGGAGCAACTTTAATAAATGTCGAGAGAGAAATATTGGATGGCGGATAGATTACTTCTGTGTATCCGAGAATTTTATGCCTAGAGTTGAATCATCTAGAATTCTGGCTGACGTACACGGATCTGATCACTGCCCTATACTGTTGACTTTAAAAGGATAAAACAATGGCTGAGCTAAAGAATGTGCCTTCAGAGGAGTATCTATTATCCCAGAGAAGGCTGCTTTTTCTTGATGAATGGGGGCTTTATCTTGTTCTCGGTGTTCTGTTTTTTACCCAGAATTATCTTATGATGCTCCCTGTAATCATTTTTGGGGCCTGTGCTGTAGGGTATTCCTATAAACGGCAGTGGGAAATGGAAGCGGATAGGTTTAAGTCTGGGGCTCTTGATGAATAGATTGATGATTCGAGATAAGGTGCAAAATAAAGCTAACTTTGGCATGGGCCTTATTAGCTGGGGAGGTTACCACAGGCCGAGATCAGCGCGGATGCAGGCTACCTTGGACAAAGTTAGATCTGCCACTTGGTCTGCTGTAGATGTCTTTGTAAGAGATGGGGTTTGGGATGATATACGGGAGCAGCTTGTCACTGATGTAGATTATCCGGTAAAGCGACATGAGTTCTTTAAGGAATAGCTAGATGAAAATATTAGTTACTGGTGGGGGTGGGCAGCTTGCTACCGTTCTTAAAGATGCTACAGAGGATCACATAGATGAATATGTGTTCTTTAACAAAAAACAATTCGATATCACAGATCTAGGGGGGCTCAGATCATTTCGAGGCCTAGAAAATTTTGATTTCATCATCAATGCTGCCGCCTATACTAATGTTGATGGTGCAGAAAAAAATAGAGTGGTTGCTGATGCAGTTAATCATCTAGGGGTTAAAAATTTAGCTAAGGCAGTAGCTGGCACCAAAACTAGAATAATTCAAATTTCTACTGATTATGTTTTTTCTGGAGAAAACCACAGACCTTATCTTGAAGATGATAGTCCTAATCCTATTTCTTATTATGGGGAAACTAAGCTTGCTGGAGAGAAGGCTATCTTAGGGGGGGCAAAGAATGGTATCATTATTCGGACTAGCTGGCTATATTCTTATAGCGGTATGAATTTTGTCAAAAAGATGTGTAAGCTAATTAGGAAAAGGTCGGGGGAGGGGCTTCCTATAGAAGTTGTTTCCGATCAAATAGGTGCTCCTACTTCTGCTGAATCTCTCTGCAGGTTTCTCACTCAAAGGATAGCCAACGGGGATTTTAAGTCCAAGAATCCGGAAATATATCATTTTACAGATAGTGGGGTAGCGTCTTGGTATGACCTAGCTAATGCCCTTGGGGTTAGTGAGGATTGTAAAATTTGGCCGACTACTACAGAAAATTACCCAACCCCGGCTAAGCGGCCCCACTATAGTGTTCTTAGTTTAGAAAAAATCCGGAAAGAGTTTGGGGTGATACCTTGGCACTGGCGAGGGGTTTTGTCTGATCTGCTGGAATTTTATGGGGAGGAGCTATTTGAGGAGTAGCGGCTTGAGCTACTACTGCCTGGGCTTTCCTTTTTTCTATAGCATACTTAAGCATACTTGCTTCCTCATATGCTTTTTGCCCTCTGTGTATCTTTTTAAGTCGATAAACTAGCAGGCTAAGCCCCATAAGCATTAATAGGTATCGAACAGAATCGGGTATTTTCCCTTTTCCAAAATAAGCTAAAAGTAAACTGATCACAGATTAATAATACCAAAATTGAGTCATAAAGTATCTATTGACACGAAGTGTAAATATGGTATTTTTAGAAATCTCAAAAGTAAGGTTAAAAATCATGAGTCGTGACTATCGTTATCTAGAAGAAGCAGGCATTGTACTTGCTGTAGACGTAAAAGCAGGTAGAGCCAGAGTAGCATTGGCGGCTTGCAATACTGAAGACCCTTTTAAGCCGGGGGTCGGGAAAGATATTGTAAATGCTCTGCTAGACAATAACGCAGATACTTTAAAAGCTTTCCAACTTAGCCGGAATGTGGTGAGTTTTCCTTATAGTGAGGACAAGCCTAGAAATCATATCTTAAAGCCTTTGATAGACTTTATGGCTGATGAGCTTGGGGAAAGGATGTTTTTCAGGCAACTCCATTTGATGTTTATGAGCGGCATTACTACACAAGAGGTAGCAGCACAAGTATCCAACGAGCTTGGTGATGAAGCTACTTATTACAAGTTTAAAGCCCTTGCTGGTCTACTAGAGGAGGAAGACCTAGAGTTGCTAGATACTATTGACGATGAGCAAGATTTTTATCAGGCATTCTTCATGTGGAGTGGCTCTGTTGATCGCATTATGAGTAAGCTCCGAAAGTTTTCTACAGCCGTTCATACCTCGAAAATACTTCTTAAAGATCCTACTACTAAGGTATCAAGAAAGAAGACTCGAAAAAAAGACGCAGCGTCTAGCAAAAATACAGACTCCAAGGTACCTGCTGCCAAAGAAAAAGCTCGTAGCGTTGCCGCTGCCCCGGTAAAATCTAAGAAGAAATCTGTCGCTGTCTCTAAAAAATAAATTCTCCGGCTAACAGCCCTCCTTGACATATTTGTAATGCGTATTACAATATCTAAGTAAAGTTAGGTGTGCGGTGAGTTTAGAAGATAGAAAAGTGTATCTCCTTGTAGATGGGGAAAATATCGACCGCACTTTGGGTCAAATTCTTTCAAAAAAGCCAAAATCTGAGCAGCGTCCTCGCTGGGATGCGGTGAAAAATTTCGTAGAGAAAGAGTTTCAAGCTAGATGTAGGGCTCTATTTTTCTTGAATGCTAATGAGGGAGTAAGCGGTTCTTTTCTTCAAGCTCTGAAGATGATGGATTTTATACCTATCCTCCTTACTGGGCCTCCAGAGTCTAAGGTAGTGGATCTGGGTATTCTGAAAACGTTAGCAGCGATCAAAGACCAGCCATCTTCTGGGTATTTGCCGGGAGTAGCCTTGGTGAGCCATGACGCTGATTTCAGAGCAGCATTTGGAATTCTTGGGACTGACAGACAGCGAGCAATTATCGGATTTAAGGAATTCTTCAGTGGGGAGTATTCCACTGTACCACGGCTTAGTATTTTTGATCTTGAAGAAGACGTAAAAGCTTTCAGAGAAGATATGCCCCCACTACCTCGCTTGAGATCTATTGATGTATCTAAATTCGACCCAACCAAATATCTGTAAATAGAAAGAAGAGAAAATGAAGGCAACTATTTCTGTTGATCTGCAAAATGCGCAGATAGGCGAAACTATTATTGAAACTTTTAAGGCTTTAACTGAAGAGCAGCGGGTTGATCTTTGCAAGCAGGTAATGCTGAAATGGCTGGAAGAGCCTATGAAGATCGAAAAAGCACAAAGGGAGGCAGAGGTTCTTCGCCAATTAAAAAAAAGCTGGGATCATAGAGATAAGTCTGATGAGGAAATCCTGAAGGGTTATGACTTCCAAAATAAGCTGCGCGATTTCAAAACAAGTCGGGAGATTATGGTTGCTGGTATTCGAGAAGAGATTATCAAAAACTACAAGGAACACACGGAAAAACTAGTTGAAGAAGATAAGCAACTTGAGGAAATTAAGCAATCTGTGGTTGCTGAGCTTGTTAAAGATTATCCTAATCTAGTACAGAAGGCGATGACGATGTGGTTTACTACGCATCTTGGGGATATAGCTAGAAATATGCATCATGAGATGTCAAAACCAAGGTCTGAAGGCCCCTCACAGCATGGTTTCTACTAAAAATATAGCCAGAACTATTCTGGAGATTTTAGGAACGCCTGACGATAATTGCTATGTGGCCTCCGAGGCTTACTACCACCTTAAAGGAGGTAAGGCTGCGGGACTAAAGCCTGTGAATGGCAAAGTCGATGGTATTAGTCATTGGTGGTTGGTAGATAGTGTGGGTTGTGTAATTGACATAACTGCTGAACAATTCGATGCTCCAGTAGATTACTCTGCTGGGCGAGGTCGGGGGTTTCTCACCAAGAAGCCCAGCAAACGGGCGCAGGAACTAATTAACAGAGTGAGTGATGAAAGAAATTGAAATCTGGTCTGATGGGGCCTGCTCCCCTAATCCTGGTTACGGTGGTTGGGGCGCTATACTCAAGATGGGGGAGCATGAAAGAGAGATCTCTGGAGCGGTCCCGGAATCGACTAATAATCAAATGGAAATGATGGGCGCTCTTCGGGCACTACAGCAACTTAAGTCTCCTTGCAAAGTAACTCTCAGGACGGACTCTAAGTATCTATGTAATGGAATGAATCAAGATTGGCTTTCTAAGTGGGAAAACAACAACTGGGAGACATCTTCTGGCACCACGCCGAAGAATCTTGATTTATGGAAAGAGCTTCACGAGCAGGACCAAAAGCACAAAATTGAGTGGGAGTGGGTCAAAGGGCACTCGGATAATGAGTTCAATAATCGGTGTGATGAGCTTGCGGTTGAAGCTAGGCTAACCTTAACTGAACCCTCAGAAAACCAAAAGGGTACGGGTGTCTTAATAGCTCTAAAACAGGCTTTGACTAGGCTTAGGAATGCTCACAAGGTAGCCAAAAAAATAGAATTAGACCTTGAGGAAGAGGATATTAAACTAGCTAAGAAGCTAACCAGCAAGATGGTTCGAGAGTTAGAAAAGAAAATAAATGAGTCTAGCTAAATTTATAGGAATAGCTATAGCTACTTTATGCATACCTGCCTGCGGACCTGTAATGGTTGTAGATAGTGCAGAAGATGGTACTGCTATTCTTATTAGGAGCCCTCAGCCAGGTCTAGACGATCTAGAATCTCTCCACGAAGAATATACACTAGGGACAATTATTAATCTTCGCCGTGCTGATATTATCAGAGATAGCTTGGCGGAATGGCATCTAGTAGAGAAAAAATTTGCTAGAGATAACCATATTACCTATCTAACTATGGATCTAAATGATGGAACAGAGGTTCCGGACGACTCGGAGATAAACCTTTTTCTTCATTTGGTTAAGGATAAGAACTTTTGGCCTATTCTTATTCATTGCCAGGGGGGCATCCATAGAACAGGGTTCTTTACTGCGCTGTACAGGATAAAAATAAATGGTTGGGATGCCGAGCGGGCCATTGATGAGATGGAGGACTATTGGTTTAACTGGACCACCAGTGATCGTAGTGCTCTTAGACGATATTTAAGAAACTATAAGCGTGACTAGTCACGTAGCACGGCATACCGCCGAAAGGAAATGACATGGGAAACAAAGATAAGAAAAAAGAAAAGAAGAAGCCTAAGAAGAAGAAAGAGCCTAAAGGCCCTAAACCAAATACGGATCCAAAAAACGGGTAGTGGTTATGCGACGATATCTATGCCCAGCCCTGTATTCCTAGCTGGCGATAGACTGTGGTAGCAGTAATAACTGGCTTCAAAAATAGGAAACTAGTGAACCCCTGTAAAGATTATGCCTTTTCGAACAAGACGTATACTCCGTTGGTAGCATCCCCGCCCTGGGTATGGGTCGCGGTGAACTGCCCTGTGATGCGAGAGTAGGCAAGTTCCATCGTGTCTGTTCCGCCACCACCGCCGACATTGCTCTGGGCGCTTGCTTGAAGGCCTCCCGCCGCCCCAAGCTCAACCATCTCAAAGCCGACATCGGACTGGTTGATGGAGCCCGCGACGGTGTTGATGATGAATGGATTTCCGTTCTGTATCTCCGGCAGGGTCACCAGGTCTTCGTCGCCTGCGCTCATGTTGCTCGCGGATGTATCCGCATTGAGAGCCACCAGAACATACGAGCGACCGACAACAGCCGTGTGGATGACACCATCGGTTGCTCCGGCCAAGATTCCCTTGGCGGCGACCGACCAGGTTCCGCCTCCTCCTGTCACACCTTGGGTGCCCTCACCGAAGGGTAGCTCTCCTCTTATGCTTATAGAACCTAGTAATCCTACTGTATGAACACGGCCAACGACGCTGGAGGTTGTAGCCGATCCAGATTGGTAAGCGCCTGGAGTATCACTTAGGAATACGGTCTCGTTGACTAAAAATGCGCTGGTATCTAGGCCACTAACGGAGCCCTCTACTAGAGCGCTTCCTTCTGAGCCGTCTGCTATGGCTTCTTCGGCTATTCCCATTACTGCGTTGGTAGTTAGGGCTGCAGCGCTTGCAAGAGCTACTGTAGGTAGTTGGGTAGTGGCATCGAACCCGGTGTAGCGAAGAACGTCGAATTTTGATATTGGTAGTCCGCTGGAGTTTAATACTCTTACTGAGCAGGTGTCACATAGATATGCGGTAGAAAACTCAAAACTATCGTTGAGAAGGGTATCATTATCAAAGTAAAGAATGACTCCAGCCCCTCTCTGGTAGTTGGGATTTTGCATATCTTGAGGAACTACTTTTATATATGAGCGAATAAGTGCGAAGCCCCTATCGAATACATCGAGAGTTCCAACTTCTAGAACTTCCGCCGATTCTGACTTAAATAGGTTGAGCAAACTGATCGAGCGCTTCAAGTTAGGGTTTGGGGTTAGTCTGCTCAAAGAGTTATTTACATAATCTCTTTTGACAATGACATTGTCACCTGCACTAAAATTAATTGTCATTATTACACCTTAGTGTTATTGTAACAAATAATGTGGTAATCCTACTAATTTCTTCGAAAGCTTCAGTATCTATTGTCACAAGCAGTCTCTTGTGGGATAATGGGGGCGCAGGTATAAATATGGCTAATACACTAGATGAACTAACCCAAAATCGACGCCGAAAGCTTGACGCTTGGCGGGAACTAGGGAAAGCCTTCCCCAATGATTTCAAAGTAACTTGCGGGATTAGAGAGTTCGTAAATGTTTATGATGAACTCTCTAAGGAAGATTTAGAGCTAGAGAATGATACCCAGCTATTTCTGGCTGGGCGTATCAAGCTTCATCGAGTAATGGGAAAGACCAGCTTTGCGCATATTGGCGATGAAGATGGGGCTTTACAGCTATACCTAAAGCGTGAGAATGAGCCTGGTGATGGGGGTGTTCCTCGTGAAGAGTATAACCCCTTTAAGAAGTTTGACTTGGGGGATATCGTCGGCGTAGAGGGCTCTCCTTATCGGACAAATAAGGGAGAGCTATCTCTAAAAGTTAAGCATATCAAGTTGCTAACTAAGAGCATTCTCCCGCTGCCAGACAAGCATCATGGTCTATCTGATAGTGAAATGAAGTGTCGCCAGAGGTACTTGGATCTCATGGTCAACCAAGAATCCATGGAGACTTTCAAGGCTCGCAGCAAGATTGTCAGGTGTATTCGTAGTTTTATGGAAGATAGCGGTTTTACTGAAGTTGAAACTCCAATGATGCACCCAATTCCAGGGGGTGCTACGGCTAGGCCATTTATTACGCACCATAACACATTAGATATGGATCTATATCTGCGTATTGCGCCCGAGCTTTACTTGAAGCGTCTAATTGTCGGAGGGTTCACCAAGGTATATGAGATTAATCGAAACTTCCGCAATGAGGGTTTAAGCCCTCGACATAACCCAGAGTTCTCCATGATGGAATTTTATTCTGCTTATTGGGATCATACTGATCTTATGAGAGAGACAGAAGAAATGCTAGCTGTCTTAGCTATTCGGCTTTATGGGCAACAACAGGATGGGGCTATTCCTGTGAGTTGGCAAGATGAGGTTTTGGATTTCTCAGCGCCATTTAAGCGGATGACGATGAAGGAGGCAGCGCTAAAGTATTATGATTTAGATCAGTGGGGTGTTCCACTAGATGATGCTCTCTCTAGTGATGAAGCTGCTGATGCTTGGTGGAAAAAGCTAAGTAAGCAAGGCCTGGATGTGGGGGAAGCTGCTAAGATCGACCGCGAGGAGACCATGACTGCGGGGAAGCTAGTTGCTCTTCTTTTCGAGGAATGTGCGGAAAATCAGTTGATGCAACCGACATTTATTACTGATTTCCCTATTGAGATTTCCCCACTAGCGCGGAGAAATAATGAAAATCCTAAAGTAGCTGATCGTTTTGAGCTGTTTATTGCAGGACAAGAAGTAGCTAATGGTTTTAGTGAGCTGAATGATCCTGATGACCAAGCAGAACGATTCAAGGCCCAAGTTGCTGCGATGGAATCTGGCGATGATGAGGCCATGCACTATGATGAGGACTATATTACCGCTTTGCAGTATGGTATGCCGCCGACCGCTGGAGAGGGGATCGGTATTGACCGACTGGTGGCTATTCTTCTGAATAAGTCGAATATTCGAGACGTAATTTTGTTTCCCCAAATGAGATCGAAGGGTTAGGTTGGGATGAGCGGATATAAAGAGCTACAGCAATTAAACGAAAAGATTACAGAACTTCAACGAACTATCCGATTTCTGTGTAATACTATAGAAAATGCCAAGGATCTTGTTGATAAGAATCCCGGAATGGCTAAGCTAATGATGTCGGATGCCCAAGATCATCCTGGATATGAATATAAGTGAATTATGTCTAACTCTATTCCCTATGATGGCCCTGTTCTAATGATTGAAATTCAGGGGCATTCTCCTTATTATCTTCGGCCAGGTAGTTCCTTATCTGTTGGTCGCCGTCCAACAAACGATATTGTAATAACTGATTCAACTGTTTCAAGACACCATGCTGCCATTAAATGGGATAAGAATCTCCCCATAATTCTTGATCAAAATAGTACTTGTGGGATATCGATTGATGGGGACTATTCTAGTTTTGGGCATCTTTCTAATATACACCAAGTTAAACTGGGGTCTGCCCGCTTGCGAATGGAGTTGATCAAATCAGAACGGGAGTGTCCCACAGAGGTTGACATCCTTAACTTACGGTCTAAAAACGCTATATTAAGCGAATTTGACAACGCTGATGATGTAGCCCTTTTTAGAGAATTTGGATCTGAAGATGTTAGCGGTTATGTATGCAGTAATAAAGAAGTCAGACGCTTACTTATTCACCTGGATATGACACGCAGAACTGGGACACTCACCCTAACAGAAGGCAGTACGACCGCAACTATCATCTATGGTCTAGGGAAGATTATGGAAGCTGCCTGTGGGGATAAATCAGGCCAAAGAGCTTTGAGGCATATATGTGAATTTTCTGGGGATTTCTACCACTTTACGATTAAGGTAGACGTAGGAGAATATTCTATGGATGTAAGTCCGATGTGCTATATTAGAGCGCTGGCTAAATGTGCAACGGACCGAACCCCCAGACCTGGCTGCAAAACCCTCTAGTGAGGTATCTACAGTCTATAGTTTTGTTCTTGGTAATGGTGGGTTTAGGTGGGTGCCACTGCAATTTTAATTACAGGTCTACGGGAGAGGTTGAGTTTTCCAAACAAACCAGTGACCTATATAATTACTACCTGGATGGGAATAAGACCAAGCTACAGCATTTTTTAGACGCGGATATATGGCTCATGGAACAGCATCGAGGCTGCGATATTCTAACCTCTAGCGAAGAAGAAGATTTGAAAAAGAGGATTGATCTTATCTGTAGTATGCTGAGCCGTATTCGGTAGTTGAATTACGCTTGGGTATAACTTAGAATAAAGCTATGAACCAAGCAATATGTAATCTAATAACTGGAAAACGTGAAAAAGAAGCTATCCAAGATCTGAACAACTTTAAATGTCAGTGGCGCATCTTGATGCGTGATGGGGAAGCGCCCCAGAACCTGACTCCAGATCGAAATGATCAGCGCTATGGTCTTGTCATCCAAGATGGCGTTGTCGTTCGCGTTATGCCTGGCTAGCGAGGGATTGATGTCCAAAAAGAAGCTCTCAAAAGCCAAAGAGATTCAATATAAGCAGTGGCTAGCTGCTAATCCGGAGATCGCAAAAATAGAGATTAAGCCGCTATCTGTGGATAAGAAACCTAGAAGAAATGACCCTTGTCCTTGCGGGTCCAAGGTAAAGTATAAAAAGTGTTGCGGAAATGCTTAGGTTTTTCTTATTTTTGTTATACTGTGGTAGAGGTAACAAATAATGGCACAAATAGCAGCAACAGACCCTTTGGTCCTAATTAAACATCCCGGGCTAATTGCCTATGAGGCCGAGGGAGACCCTCACAATGGAGCCCTAGTTTATTCAGACGATATTTATGAAATCGAAATAGTAGAGCCAGGCCCCAAGGGACTGATTCGTATGAACCTAGGTTCCGGGGGCTATAAAGAGCTTAAATGGAGCTTGTCCTGCTAAAGACCTCAATGGCAAAGTTGTTTATGTTCCTCCAATGACGGACTTATCTTGCGGCGGAGGTAACAAGAAATTGATGATTATTGGTGGGGTAGTGGCCCTGGTGATAGGCATTGTTGCCTTCTTAGCGATGAAAAAGTAATCACTTCGATGGTTCATCCGGTTTAACTTCTTCTGTGGCTTGCTGTCTAAGATTTCTTTCGCGCCCTACCTCAGCGCGTAGACGATCAATCGTTCTCTGCTGCTCAATTAGCTCTAATCTAGCTTCACGTAATTTGGTGCTAGATCCCTGCTGTCTTTTGGCGAAAAAATAGGCCCCGGCTGTGCCGCCTACTGCCCAAATCCATGGTTTTATTAAAAAACGCCACATAGTCTCACCTGTCTAAAAGCAGTATACAACGGATCGTATCTCTTGCAAGGGCTGTAAGATGTGCTAGAATTGACCTAGCCAGTGAGTCTGAGATGTTCGATTTAAAACAAATTTTCGCAACCAAGCTTAGTGAGCTAGTTGGGCTTCCGTCTAGCGATATAGAATCACATATTAGTGCGCCGCCGAAGCCCGATATGGGAGACCTAGCTTTTCCCTGTTTCGCTCTAAGCACAAAACTACGACAATCTCCGGCTAAGATTGCTTCGGATCTAGCTGAAAAATTTGTCTGCGATGATCTTTTTGTTAAGGTGTCTGCGGCTGGGCCTTTCCTGAATGTCTTTGTCGATGGAGCACAGATAGCTACGTCTATTATTGATAAGATTTTGGTAGAGGACAATGGGTATGGATCCTGCGAAATAGGGGCGGGGCATACAGTTGTAGCCGACTACTCATCTCCCAATATTGCAAAGCATTTAGGTGTTCATCATCTTCGGTCCACTATGATCGGCAATGCGATATGTAATCTGCACGAGAAATGTGGCTATAAAGTGGCTCGCGTTAATTATCTGGGTGACTGGGGAACCCAGTTTGGAAAACTGCTAGCAGCCCTTTCTGAAACTAACTATTCAATGGATGATCTATCTATTGATACAATAGCTCACATCTACGTAGCCTTTACTAAACGGGCTGAGGAACGCCCTGAACTTAATGATGAGGCGCGGGCTTGGTTTAAAAAACTTGAAGATGGCGATGAACTTGCTACTAATATTTGGAAAGGCTTAAAAGAGGCTAGCCTAAAAGAGTTTGAGAATGTCTATCAACGCCTAGGGGTGAAATTCACTCAGATTGATGGTGAGAGTAACTACTCGCAAGCAGCTTTAGACGTTGTCCAAGAATGTTTGGATAAGGGAGTAGCCGTCGTTGGAGATCAAGGTGCGATTGTTGTTGAGATGAGTGGAGGAGATGTTCCCTGCATGCTTCAAAAAAGTGATGGGGCTACAACTTATCTGGCTCGTGATGTGGGTGCAGCAATTAAACGCTTTGCGGATCACGGCTTTGAGAAAATGCTATATGTAGTGGGGCAAGCCCAGGCTTTTCATTTCAAGCAAGTTTTCTTTGTTCTAGAAAAGATGGGGTATGATTTCTGGAAGAAATGCCACCATATCCCTTTTGGGCTTCTCAAATTTCAGGGGGCCAAATTCAGTAGTCGGCAGGGCAATATGTTGCTGCTGAAGGATGTACTTGATACGGCACGGGACGAGGTTGCGGCCACGGTAAAAGAAAAGGGCAATGATATCTCAAAAGAAGCTGAAGATCATATTGGTATGGGCGCTGTGATCTTTGCTGATCTTTCTGGAAAGCGTAACCGCGATGTCAACTTCAGTTGGGAGGATATTCTCAGCTTTGAGGGTAATACTGGTCCTTATTTACAATATACAGTAGCTCGTTGTTGGGGTATTGTAAGCAAAAGTGCTAAAGACACAGCTTCTATTACCGAATTGCTAGAGGATGAAAGCTTTGAAGCCGGATTACTACGTTTGGTGTCGGCTGAAGAAAAGCGCGTATTACTAAAACTAGCCCAGTTCGAGAAATCCATAGTGGAGTCTACCAAGGGGTGTGACCCAGCTATATTGTGCCAATATGCGCTGAGCCTAGCACGGCTTACAAATAAATTTGTGCACAATATTCGAGTTGTACAAAAAGATAAACAACTCCAGCTGGCTCGGGTTACTCTTATCCACTGTATTATTACAACGCTTAATGAAGCCATGCGTATTATTGGTATAGTGCCGATGGAAAAAATGTAATGTTTGAATTTATACTAAAATTTTTAAAGAAAAATAAAAAGCCTTCTGACACGGAGCGGCTACGGAAAACGCAGCCCTCTAAAATTATTAGGCCAGAAGAGTTTAACGAGAAGGCAGATCCTTACGAGGAAGAATCTACTATTTCGCATGACCCAGAAGCCGGGTATGTCAACTTTAATAAGCTAGAACCTATAACACGTAAATTCAAGAGAAAAAAACTACGGGAAAGCTTTGAAGATAGGCAAACCGATTTTTATGGGAGGGACGGCAGGTTATATGACTGATACTGATCCCAGGTTAGTAGCCTTGGTAGATTTAGATGGAACGCTGGCTAATTATTCAAAGGCAGTATTTGATGGATTGGAGCTATTACGTGGGCCTGATGAGCCTTTGGTTCTTCCAAATTTTGGGGAGGAGCCCCCGTATATTAAAAACCGTATTAGGCTTATACGATCTGTTCCTAGTTGGTGGGAAGAACTGGAACCCCTTCCTATGGGATTTAAAATCGTAGAGTTATTGCGAAAATATAACTTTTCTCTTAATATTCTAACTAAAGGCCCCTGGTCTAATTCGAATGCTTGGACGGAAAAGGTGAAGTGGTGTAGGAAATATATCGCTGATGCTGCTGTTACTATTACAGAGGATAAGAGTATAGTTTACGGGAAGATACTAGTTGACGACTATATTCCTTACGTAGAAAGCTGGCTAGAATTTAGGCCCCGGGGTCTAGTAATCATGCCTGCACAACCGTGGAATACAGGGTTTGAACATCCCAATGTCATTAGAGCTACTAAGGATAATCTTCACGAAGTAGAGATTCGAATTGTGGAGACGGTTGAAAAAGCTCTGGGCCTATGAATTACGATCATTTAGACCCCTGCCCTAGCTGTGGGGCGCATCTCAGAGCACGTAATCCGAGTATCCACAGGTTGCTTTGTCCTGCCTTGAAAGAGGGGCAATGTAAGGCTGCTTATCGTTGTGGGGCTCAAGCTGGTTCCGGCGTGAATGGTTCTTATTGCGAGAAAGAATACCAGCATGAGGGTTCACATAAATCGGGTTGTATGAGTTGGTCGGGTTGGTAATGGCTTTTGAAGAAGATCTGCCAGACCTGTATTTTGCCTACCATGACAGGCTGGCTCCAGATGGTAAAGAGGAGTCTATCATTAAATGTCAAATTTGCTGCCTAGAAGCGCCTGCTTACAGTAAGCGAGCTAAGGTTTGTGAGATGTGTTTTGATACAGATTTTTGGGAGCATCTGGCATCGCTCAGTGGGAGTATGTCGTGAAACCTGTTTTTCGACAAGTTGAGGACAGAGTCCGAATTAAGGTCCAGGTTTTGACTAGAGGAAAATATACTGAGCAGCCTGGGTTAGGTATTTCGAGAGTTCTTCGGCGCTCGATGTGGGACCATATAAGTAGTAGCCTTTTGCCAATGCTGCACTCTATTGGAGATCAACTTAATTCGGAGATTCGATCTTAGTCACTTTTCCAAAAATAGTTCTGGTCCAGCCGTTATCATGGCCTTTATTGTTAGAAATCATGTAGCGACCAGAAGCATCTATTTTCGTTATTTGGTGGGCGTCGATATAGCGCCCTTTGACCTTGCTAAAAACAACGTCTCCTACTTGGTAGCTGTCTTGCGGCTCAAAAGTCAATACAGACCCGGATTTGATCTTAGGCATCATAGATTGGCCAAAGACTTTCATCTTTCCGAGCTTTTTGCTTTTAAGTGCTTCTAGCAGTCTTTCATATTTGGTCATGGGGTTCGAAGGCCTCCCGGGTCTTTGCATGGTCGGGGCAAAACCACTGACCATCTCGATATTCCCATAGCCAGGCTTTGAATATTTCTGCTGCCCAGGCTTCATTAATGAATGTGGCGTCTATGTCGGTCTTATCAGCAGTGCGATAGCAACCCCTATCGTCACAGGTAACAACAAACTTATAGTATCGTCTGATCATATCTTCTGGCTACTCAGCTGGCTTATGAACTACTACGTCACTGGGTCTAAAAACCTGAGTTCCTATAATGTATCCCGGTCTAGCAACGTACCCGACCACTTGGCTATCAACGTCAGCTGTCATCACGCTGATCGCCTGATGTATCTCCGGATCGAAAGGTTCTCCTATTTGTGGAGAAATGCGTAATACGGAAAATTCTGCTAGGGTGCCCAAGAAGGCATCTCGGATCATATGTACAGGCTTGGATAATATTTCCTGTTCAGCAGGAACGGCTTCCAGTGCGTAATCAATGTTGTCCATAACTGGGATAAGCTTTTTGAGGAAATTTCTCGTTACCTCTTGTGCCGCAAGCTCTTTGTCTTTTTTTGCTCGCTTCTTGTAGTTATCGAAGTCTGCTCGGGAGCGCTGCAGCTGTGTTAAAAAAGCATCTCTTTCATCTCTCATCGAGATCATTTGTGCCTGGCACGAAAGTATTGCTTCTTGTAGCTGCTCTAGCTTTTCTTCTTCGGTGAGATTGTCTGTATAACTGGCTTCGGGACCTGCATGGAGGTCTTCTTCTGGATTTGACATGCTGAGATATTAACATATTAACCGATAATCGCTAGGTTTAGCCAAGTATTTTGTTAATGAATTCGGAGTTTAAAATACTTGCGCGAGAAATTTGATAAAATAACAATATGCTATATAGAAGAAATGCTGACGTTGATCAGCAACAATTACGTCGTAGTTGGCAAGCAGGAGACGCTGAAGCAGGGGTCCGTTATCTAAGGAAAAAGCTGCGTATGGAGCAGATAATTATGCCACAGATATGCTTGGCTGCGGGGTTGCTTGATGAGGCTTCTTTAGAAATTCTCAAAGATTCATTTCCAGAATATTATCAGTATGTTATCAGGCAGAGACACCAAAAAGTCCCAGCAACGCGGAAAAAATTTGTAGGGCCCGCAACTGGGAATGGTAAATATCTGTGGCTCAGTGCGGGATTTTCAATACGGGCTTTGATAGGTGCTGTTGATGCTATCAAGGAAAAATTGCCCGAGGAGGTCCAACAGCTTCCCGATGAATGCAGAGCTTGGCTTAAGTTAGCCGCAGGAGATCACGAAGAACCTGGGCAAGAAATTGCCGAGAGATATTTAGATTTCTTTGAAGCATTGCCTCAAAGAAAAATGCGAAAGCGCAGAGACCAACACGAAGCTCTAGAAGAGCCGAAAGATAGAGCGTGTGCTGCTGCTTTCCATCTCACCCATGCAATAAGTATGTCGTCAGGGGGCTGGAGAACTCGTTGGAAGTGGGGCTGGGCCAGTGATCGAATGGAAGACGGCGTAGTAGCTGCTTTTCGAGCATGTAAGTTTGGTGAGGAGGGAGATGAATGTGCAGATAGGCTCGCAAATAAAATAAGGAATGAAGCGTTATCTTGGTTGCTACTGGAATAGGTCTGACTCTAGAATAAAAAGAAATAGAAGAGATGGTTTTTATCTGATTTGCTATAATTCTCGTATGAGTTTACAAGAATTTAGCCCTACCACAAATCAACTAGAATTACTGCAAAGTATTTTTGTTCTAACCCAGGATAACTGGATTGCGGTTTCACATATCTTTGACGCCGGATCCTTACTTAATGATATGAATGAGAGAGGAATTGAGTATATAGTTACTCGATCAGGCGACCAAGCCGGTCCTGTGCTTGATCACGTTCCTGGTGTATCAATGGCTTCTATGAGAGTTGCCGATCCAGTTACTTTACGTGTATTCAAGATCCAAACTGTATCCGAAGAGGTATTGTCTGGTGGCAGCTACCGCCGTAACGCAGGGGCCCTCAAGCTAACTCCAGATGAAAGCTATTGGTCACAGAACCTAAATGCCTACAGCAACTGGCGAGAATCATGGTGGCGGGAAGCGATACAAAATAGCTCTGATGCTTGCAAGACTCTTTATGATAGAACAGGACAGCGCGGAAGAATATCTTGCGAAAAACTTTATGTAGAAGGCACGGACGACGTTATCATTAAAATTACAGATAATGGTATAGGTATGACCCACGATATTCTAGTTGGTGCTTTCTTAACCCTTGGTGGATCTTTAAAACGGGGAGTAGAGGGTTCTGTGGGTGGTTTAGGTATGGCCAAGGAGCTTTTAGTTCATGCGTGGCCACAATGGAGCATACATACCCGACATCATGATGCTTCTGCAAATGAGGCAGTTTTCGTATCAGGTAAGTATAACCCCCATTTCTTTGACATTTTTACCCGGGAAAAAGGAGAGCCCGTGCCGGATGACTATGAAGGTCGTTGGATAGGTAATGAACCCAGAAGTAAAACCGGAACTGAGATGATTGTCACCATGAAACGCGATAAATGCGTAGACCGTACAGATCTTGTTCGTTTTTTGGGCTTTTCTGATATCTCGCACGCAAGGGTTAAGTATCGGGAGGGCAACCTTGTTGATGGTAGGGTTGAAGCAGAAGATTGGCAAACAGTTGAAGCTAGAAACAGGATTCCGGCTAGTGCAACTCCCATAGTGACTCTCACCAGACCTTCTGGAGTAGGAGCTGGCTCTGCGTGGGCAAGAATATATCACATGCCACGAGCCAGGAGCTTTAAGGAGGTAGCTGTTCGAATCAACGGCTTGTTTATGTTTACTGCTATGGGTAGCTATGATAATATTCCAGGAAAAGTAATTATCGAACTGTTCTACTTACCTAAAGGTAAGCGCTATGATAGAGAATCAAATAGCTGGATACCTTTGAGCACAGAGCAGGATGATAGTGAGTATGGACCCCTTGAAATGCTTCAAGAAAGTAGAACTGCTTTGCAGTACGCCTATCAATGGAGATTAGAGCAGTGGCTTGATCATCTCAAAAAAGAGCCTAAACAAGTGTTAAAACGTCGTCGGCCCCCTAGAATTGTTAGGGCTCGTAATAAATCTTCTGGTTCTACTCCCTGGGCTGAGATTTTAGAACAAATAGAACCTAAAGAGCTGCTAGCCGGAAACCAGGATTCAATTGATAGAATTCGAGAACAAGAACAACAACGTCTTGTAAACCATCTACAATTAATAATTGAGCAAGCCAAAGAGGATAATATACCTCCATCAAGGGCGATTCGAGAAGTTCTTTCGGATAATCAAGTTGCTCAGCTAAAAAGATCTACTGATATTGCGCCAGAAATTAAAGAGATAGTTAAGGACCTAGAGATAGCCATAGATACTAGCGCGGATAAGGATTTTTGGAGATCAGAAATAACTCCTAAACTTATGAAAGAAGCTAAGAAAGATGGCCTTGGGGATGCTTTCGTTACCAATATGGTTAAATTCCTTCACTGGGAACCAGATTTTATCTTATTCGATGAAACATCATCGGCTGAAGAATATAAAGAAGCAGGGGAATCGGAAGATGATAGTTCTAACAGAGATAAATATGGGCACCTAATTTCTCGTGCGCCTGATCAATGGAGCCCAGACACCTTTGGAGCTAAAGAGCGAAGATTCGCAAAATTCTGGGTAGAGATCATACGTCTTTGCTTTATCTTAATTGGCCGGGGTGGTAATTTAATTGATAGCACCGGAGAAGGATTGGGACTACAAGCAGGGTTCCATTTTGAAAATCCTCCGCATGAGGATGAGCCTTTTGAAGTTCAAAGTGAAGCTCTAGGCGTTTTTAGGCAGATACCTGACAAGAATATGAGAGCTATTTTCATTACTCCAGGAATGCTTAAAGTTACCCCCAGTAGAAATCACTGGTCTCATCGATACCAGCTTGCTAAGACATCCGCGAAAGATACAGCGGATATTCTAGCTGTTGCCTTTCACGAAATAGGGCATGCACTACATCCTAGCGGTGGACATGATACTGAGTTTGCTAGTATCCTAACCCATTATGGTATTAATTTAGCTTTTCGCTATAGTACTCTTGTTAATAAGGTGCTAGATCATGCTATAGCAACACATCGTGTTCGTAGTCCTCGGGGTTCCGGACCTAAGATCCAAAGAGGCAAAAAGATTGAACCTGGTATGGGTTACTACGTAGTTGATTGCGATGAAAGACGCGGACGTAAGCCAAAAAAAGCTACCTATAGAGAAGCATTCGATACTGTGAAAGAAAGATTTAATGATGGAAAAGGTTATCCTGGTAGTACTGTAATCAGATCTCACTACATGGATAAAGGGGGAGAGAGTCATGAAGTTAATGATTGGCTAGAATCTTTCTACGATGACCCAGATGTTGAAGGGCATGACTTTGATGCGCCTGTGGATAAAGCTCGTAGAAGCTGGGATCGACGCAGGGATTGGGATAAGTTTGACGACGACCGGCCTTCTAGTGAGATATTCTTTAGAAGAAATCCTCGTAGAAAAAGCAGAAAACTACGTCGATATCGTCGTTAGCCCCAAGCTTCACGATAAACTATATCTTGAAACACGACATTGTTCAGGCAGTTAACATAGCGTTGCTTGCGAATTAGCAGAACAATATCAACAGTAGTAAGCCCAGGTTCTAGCAATTTAAGCGTATGTATCGTTAGCAATGAGGACCTATTAATTCCTGCCCAACAAGTTGAGAGCACTTTCCTACCCTGACGAACAGCTTCGGCCATTTTTGCTGCCGAAGGCAAGACCATGCCTTTAATTTGCTCTAATTCCTCGGAAGTTAGTGTTTGGCTATCTGCAAAAGGTATGTGTAGAACATCAAATGCTAAGCCTTCGGGCTGATCTTTATTGAGAGGCACTTGAAAATCGCCAGCGGTTAGAGCCACCATCGAAATATTTTTTTCTTTGAGAGCTTTAGCAACAATAGGAGTATGTATATATCCTTTGTCTTTATAGGATTGGCTTATTCCTGGGATCTCTAAAGCCCCGCTTTGCAGGATTTGGCCTCCACTTGAGTGGTTGTATATGATATGCATTTGGTCTCCACCACTAGAGTAACAGCTATGGTGGGATTGTCGCGAGCTAAACTTTTTGAAGGGTTATGGTACCACTTGGACTTGAACCAAGAACTCCCAGGTCTTCAACCTAGTGCTCTACCGATTGAGCTATGACACCAAAAAGATAATGATGGGGTGCGATCCCATATCACCAGCCTCACTAGCTGGCATTCTACTTGAACTACACTACCTCTCGTCTCTCCGAGTGTCATACTTTTTTGTCTATAGCCAGGATAAGTATCATCCAACCCCCTCTGCGAGACTTGCACTCGCTTCATGAAATCGACAGTCTCACAGCTTACTACATAACCTAAGAGGGGATATTGCAAGGATAGGATTTGCACCTATATCTCCATGTGCGCAACACGGTATTCTATCTTGACCAAGAGGGCTATATTGAAGATTCCCCTTCGCTATAACATGGCGGCCTACTTAAACTACCTCACGATACTCCGGCAGGGATTTGCACCCTGAACTCCCGGGACTAAGCCGAGCGTCGTTGCTAGTTAGACTACCAGAGCAAAAGCGGATACCGAGAATCGAACTCGGGCCTAAACCTTGGCAAAGTTTTGGGCTACCACTACACCATATCCGCATTATGCCGTCCCCGAGATTTGCACTCGGATGCCCTTACGGGCAGCAGGGTTTGAGCCTACCGCGTCTACTGTTCCGCCAGGACGGCAAATTATCATCAGGGTGACAGGACTTGCACCTGCTTTCGCCCGCTTCCAAAGCGGCCATGTATCTCGTTACACCTCACCCTGTTGTTTCTTACACCCCCTTAGACTGGGAGGTCGGTCGTGGCTGTCATCGATTTACGGAATTTTCAAATTTCCGTCATTCATAAATCTTTCCAAGCCAATAGCCCAGCCAGCCCCGTCTTCGTAGGGTCCTCCGCCTAGAAGCTGAATCCCAGAATCGCTAAATATCTCAAAAGCTTTATCTCCTTCAAGATAAAGATTTAAGCCTCGTTCAGCACCGTCTTTGAGTTTCCAACCTGTATTGCCTTTTAGCTGCTTGAATAGCCAGAGAGCGTCTTTACGAGCGTCTCGACAGCAATCAAGTGGATTGTCACCTAGATACTCGACTCCGATTTGAGTGAATTCTCTTAGACGATTGGCGTTAGTTGATAATTCTTTTCTAAAACATCTCGCTATGTAGTATACTTTTGAGTTGCCTAGATAGTTTTTACCTAGTTTTCTTATATACTGAGTGACTTCTGGTAATAAAACCATATCATCTATCTCGAAAGCATTATTATTAGTATTCTCCAAACATTTGGAGACTGTTGTTTTTGAGATTAGTGATGGAACCTCAACGAAGAGATATCCTCTATACTCTAGCAATTCCCCGATGAGGTTGGTGAAGACGCCTCCGCTGTAGGGATTTAATTACGTTATAGTTCTTGACACCTTTGGCATTATCTTTCATGTTGCCTCCATTCTGTATAGAAGACTCTCTCGGAGAGGCCGGGTGTCAGCAGATTAGGTATTTACCGGCTTTTTTGCCACGCCCCAGGTATCCCCCAGGTCGTATATCCCTTTTTCGTTCCTGGCGCACTCCAGAAGCTCCAAGGAAGCCACCTTTGTAAGAAGATATTTCATGCCATCTGGGAAAATACGCCAGCAGTCTACGGGGTGACGATGTTCTCCACAACTCCAAGGGCCAATCACGATAGTGGTGCCCCCGGGCTTAAGAACTCGCTCGATTTCTTTAATCCAGAGCCAGGGAGCTTCTACGTGCTCAATGCATTGGCCAGAGATTACAACATCGTAGCTATTTGCTGGAAGAGGCCAGCTATAGGGATCTTGGGAAACTACATCAACGTTTGGCCCTGCTTCAATATCCATACCGGTATAGTGCCAATAGGGGCTGCTGACTAGCGGTCGGTAGCAACCATTTAGGTTATAGCTACCCACATCAAGTATTCGGAGAGTTTGTGTTGGGTCGAGGTACTTTGGTAGTAGGATCTGCATTTGCAGATATGAGCTTTCGTGCATAGAGGTATATTACTATGCTACTTAGCAAAAACTATCTGTGGACTATTATTTCGTCCAAAGTAATTATTCTATTTTTTTGTCATAAAGTAGATACCGATAGCAAGAGCTACAACGACAACGACTCCAATAATAATCTTAGAACTCCCGCCTGATGAGCCTCCTAGAAGAAGCAGGGCTTCTTGAAGTTTGCGCTTAATTTGTGTGTACTTTTCAAGACGATAACCTGACTCCCCGTAATTAGCAATAATATCTTTCAGCTTTCCGGATAAAGGTGTATCCTTTGGGGCTTTAGCTAGTGCATCCACTATATGTTGTTTTACTGGGCAGTTAGGGTCACAGCTACTCTCGGTTTCAATGGTCTTGATGGTATTGGCTAATGCTGTTTCAAGTAAACCTTTAATTTCAGTTTTCGCAAGTTGGGATGGGTCTGGCATAATATTTCCTTTATTGAAATATACCAAAAAAAGTATATTTTAGGAAATTTTCTTTTAACGCGAATCAGATTTGAACTGATGTCCTTCGGCTTATGAAACCAACGAGCTGCCTGACTGCTCTATCGCGTGATGTTAGCGCATGCAAGATTCGAACTTGCGACCTCTAGGTTATGAGCCTAACGAGCTACCGGACTGCTCTAATGCGCGTCGTATGACGGGGGTGGGATTTGAACCACACGTCCTCAAGGGTTATGAGCCCTGCGGGCTACCGAACTGCCCTACCCCGTGATGTTTTTAATTATCTCACTCCCGCAGTTTCTTGGGCTGCTTTAGTGATTGCTTATAATGTGTATAACAATATTTTGGTGGTATCTTTTTGATCCTCACCATCCGAGCTTTAATATAGCTGCGGCAATTCTCCCATTGACAGGGATGTTTGTGACTTACTTCTGTGAAGTCTTCTTTTCTCTTTTTATCATTGTTGGCGGGAATACCCTTCCTTTCGTGACTGTCTTTCGTGACTGTGAATAAGTAGTTTAAAATAAGTCTATTGTGTTGTCAATAGACTTTTCTAAAAAAATAAAATACTCGATGACGGTTACGCTCCATCTCCTCTAGCTTCACAAACTAGCGTGCTTCTATTACACAAATACGAGCAAGGCGGCTATGACAGGACTCTCACCTGTATCAAAGGATTCATAGTCCAACATGTTATCTGACGGATCAGATCAAATTATTACACTACATAGCCTGAGACTACTTAACGCAGAGAAAAGCTCTTTACCGGTACGGTAAATAGTCTCATTGATTTCGACGGGGATCGAACCCGCATTTCCGGTGTTGCATTACCTGATCAGGTGGAACCGGTGTGTTCCCATTACACTACAAAATACCAGCTTCCAAGATGACTCACCCACTTCTCGCCAGAATAGTCTAGAATTCTTCTAGTCTGAAGATGAGATATTGACAATCTTTTCCGCATAGTGGAGGTAAGATTTGAACTTACGACTTCTTCCTTATCAGGGAAACACTCTAACCAGGCTGAGTTACACCACTAAATATATGGGAGTAGTTGGAGTTGCACCAACGATCTTTCGCTTATCAGACGAATGCCTTAAACTAACTTGGCCATACTCCCTAAATTATGCCGCTGAAAGGATTTGCACCTTCACTCCCTTTCGGAAATAACGCCCTCAACGTTACGCGTCTACTGTTCCGCCACAGCGGCAAACTCAGCCCACCGGAGTTGCACCGATATCTAACTGTTTAACAAACAGCTGCTTTAACTATTAAGCTAGAGCTGAATAAATAAAATCGGTCATCTAGGAATCGAACCTAGCTCGCCCGAGGGGCCCGGTGTACAGCCGGGAGGCATCCATAGCCATCTACTAACCGAAATCGTGGTGATAGGATTCGCACCTACTCAGCCGAAGCGTCTGGTTTACAGCCAGGTGGGCTCTCTCGGGCCCAGCACCACGTTAAAAACTTCCGAATTGTTAAAGATTCGATCTTATGAGCCCGGTGGGATCCGCACCCACATAGATCTTTCGATCCCAGATTAAGAGTCTGGTGCATTTCTATGTCTGCCACAGGCCCATTATGGAGGATAAGGGACTTGCACCCTTCACTTAAGATTGCAAATCTTAGATTTTCCTAGATAAACTAATCCCCCAAAGAATAAGCTGGAATTGCTTCCGTCTTACACCACCATATACGGAGGGCAGCGGCGGCAGTGTCGCATGATCTGGGATTTTCTTAAGTTTTTATTTAAATGGGGTTTAGAGGCTCTGAGGCTCAATTAAGGCTTCATTCCACGTAATAGGACGGTTATCCAGCTTGAGGATGTTTCCACAATCGTGGCAGGATATTTTTTTGTTTCTGTCTAAAGACCGCAGTGGATGATACAAGTTAGGGACTGCTCTCAGGAAGGCTACCAAACCATCGTATGCGAAATTTTCTCTAAGCCAATCATACGCTAGCTCCCATCGGAAATCATGATAATCTGGATCATCATACGGCCAGCCGGAATTATGAAATGTCGGGATATCATCGCTATGATGTGTGAATGCTGCGTCTTCTCCGCATTCATTGCAATAAATTTTATCATCGACCGCCCACACTAAAGCATCTGGCTCGGCAAAATCTCCGCTATCAACATGGAGATCATAGAGCCAAGAATACCAGTCATATCCTGCTCTTGGATCTCCTATTCGCCTTCTTGCGTAATATAGGCTAAGAGCATCTTCTTCAGAATTGGTAGCCGATAGGCGTCGTTCTAATTCTCGAAGGCTTCGATCAGCATTTCTTCTATATCTCATGTTATTATTGTAGAAAAAGTTAGGATTTTTGGCTATTTTATTTTATTATTAGAAAAGAGGTAATAACTATGACGCGTACTAACGAATTTAAAAGCCAAGGCCTATATAGCAATCTTTATCAAGGCATGCCTGGGGCGGAAGCACCTAAATCCGGTGGTAGTGTAGCTGATCAAGCCCGTGCGGCTGGTTACACGGATATGTATCGCAATATACAAGCTATGCGTAATGATGATTATAAAAGAGAACTCTCTAGGGGAGAGATAACAAAGGAGTTTAGCGGTATGGGAGAAAGTAGTTTGAGAGAAAGTAGTTTGAGAGGAGAGTCACTTTATAAGCATCTTAGGCCTCGACTCACGCCTGTTCGCCACCGCCGCCTACCTTATACTATGACTCATCCTGAGCGTGTTAGTGGGCTTGGGGGTTTCTTTGGAGAAGCTGCTAAGAAGACTGGGCCTGGGCTCATGCTTGCGCTAGGTGCTGTAATTGTATACTTCTTGTTTATTAAGAAGCCAGCGAATGATGTAGCTGAAGAAGTAGAAGCTGAAGAAGAAGTAGCTGACGAAGTAGTTGCCAGCAGCCGCTTTCGTTACTAATGATTTCAAAGCTATTAAGTGCCTTGACTAGATTTATCTTTAAGCAAGCACTAGAAATAGCTGTAATTACTATCAATAATCTCTTTTCCAGTGTGGAAATTGAGATATCTCGCTCTTAGTTGACATTTAATGTCAATTTGATACACTTATACCTCGGTGAGATCAAACAACAAAAAATATAAAGATACATTGGGAGCTTTCGAGATTTTCCTAATGCTTTTTGTCATTTGCTTTGTTTTTCCTTTTTGCTGGATTGGTGAGAAGGTCAAAGGGGAGCGTAATGAATTGAGAAACTTTCTTCTCGGAATTACAATGTTTATAGGTGGGATGCTAACCTTTGTTGCTAGTATCATAAGTTTCTGGGTTTTTCTGTGAAAAGCCCTGTCTTGGGATGACTCTAAAAGCAACCTGGTGGAGGCACTAGCGGTTGCCGCTCGCGCCCTATGAGTAGGAGGTAACATTAACTTTCCTTTTTTATTTGTCTCGTTTTCGTTTCATAGTAAAGGTTGACAGATTTGGCTGGCATGATATACTAATGTCTGCTAAGCGAGAAATCTTTTGCACTATGATGGCCTATCGTATATCGGTAGTACACCAGGTTTTGGTCCTGGGAGGTAAGGTTCGATTCCTTATAGGCCAGATACGCCCCAATAGCTCAATTGGATAGAGCAACAGCCTTCTAAGCTGTAGGTTTCAGGTTCGAGTCCTGATTGGGGTATTTACGGGTGTGATCTGTGCGCAGAAGCTTGAGAGGCTACTTAGCGTGATGGGCGGGGGCAGCAAATAGAGAAGATGTTCGTTTAAACTGCTGCTCCCGCCAGGATGGGCATGGTACCCTGGGCAAGCCCTTTATTATTGACCTATTGCTGAAGGCGGGTCCTGGAATTACTATTTCCGGCAAGGCATAGAAAATGATATAATTGGTGAATGCTGCCCAGTAATTCAAAGTATAAGCTTTACGAAAAAACAGTCCCACCCGGGAAAAATGTATTAATTCACGAACATATGTCGCCTTACCAGTTAATTCGTCTATACCGAAATGGCAAAGACTACTGGATGTCCCTTAACGCGGAAATGCAGTTTCACACTAAAGAGTGTGACCTTTCCCATAAATATATGTGCCTCAGCCCCTTACGGATGTTAGGCCATAAACCCAACAAGATACTTGTGATAGGTGGCGGTGATGGGCTGCCCACCAAACTACTGCTAAAGCATGCCCTCAGCTTTACTCAGATAGAACTAGACCCTGATCTAGTTGCACTTACTAAAACCCATCCCGTAATGAGAAAAATCAGTAACGATTCTTTTAACCATCCCAAAGTTGATCTGAGGGTCGGTGATGGGGTTCAATTTCTGATCGACACTCCAGATAAGTATGACATCATCATTGATGACTGTGATTTCGGAGTTAGTAATCAGCCTGGCTTGAATGCCCCAGGGAAAGATGATCAAAAAAAATATGATGACTATAAAGATGCTGTTATTGAAAAACTGACTCCTGGTGGCATTGCCGTGTTTATGGAGAACGTTATCTGGCCTTGGCGTAATATAGGCAGAAAAGGTACTGGATTCATACAGCAATGGTGCATAGATAATGCGAGACAATGGAGCCAGGGATCACAGCAAGAACGGCACCAATGTCTAAAAAAGTCTATTAAAGACGATATTATGGATTGGAAAGAATACACACCTCATGTTAAATCAGAGATGGTTATACTGCCTGTAATAGGTCCTGAGCATTACATTTATTTAAGTAACCGCCCGCTAAAGAACGTGCAACAAAGTAGAAAGGAGAATAAATGAGAAGACCTGGCAATATAGCCGGAAACCACTGGTTTGGGGACTTTAAAGAAAAACCAAAGAAAGTCTTACACCCAGATATCTATGCTTACAGTTCTAAACACATATCTCCTGGTATCAGAAAAGGAGTAAAAGAGGTTGCAGAGCAAATATATACCTTTGATCTGTTTACACCAGAGTTTTGCAAAAAATTGATCGCGGAGGCCGAGTTTCAGGGGGGTTGGAGTACAGGAATAGATAAGGCAGGTTTTTCGGGCTTCGGAGTCCTAGAGGATCTCTTCAAAAGCAATAAGAAGGAAAATGAGAAGGACACTACTCTTTCCTTGGAGGATTTTCCATCTAAGGGCAGCCTATCTTTAAGCAATACTATTAATCAAACGTCAAAGCGAATTGTAAGACCCTTTGTAGAAAAACTATGGAAAAGCTTCGCTATCTCTCGTTATGACCAGCCATACTTACTAAAGTACGACCCCAAAGTCGTAAACAAGATGAATCTTCATAATGACCAGGAGACGGTGGCTCTAGTCGTATATTTGAATACAGGGTATGAGGGCGGGGGAACTTATTTCCCTCGATGGAAGCTTAAGATGCAACCTGAGAAGGCTGGCCAGGCAGCAATGTGGCCTGGTGGGGTCTCCCATGAGCATATAGGGTTGCCCATAACAGGGGGGCTTAGATACCTACTTTGCTGCGCCTACTACTAAATTACATAAAGCAGCTTTACAAAAAAGGTAACTGTACTTGTTGTGGAAAAAACAATAAGCACACTATGTAATCATTTGCTAATATAGATTCATGAGTTGTGGTAAGAAATGTAGCTGTAGTGGCAATTGTTCCTGCAAAAAAGGTCTAGGAGAGCAAGATGCTCTTACTCAGATGCGGGCCAGGCACAAAGAGGAGAATTGGATGGCTTCCTATTTCGCTGCTCTTCTTGTTATCTTGGCTGTGGTTGCGGTAGCTTTGCATCCAATTGTCACCTACTCAGCAGCCTCTGGCGCACCTGTTTAAGTTTAATCTTTTTGGCCGAAATTTAACGCTAAGCATTGCTAAGTCTTTAATTTATGGTATTTTAGGTAATTATCCCGAATAGATAGAGGAAACAATGGTCAATCCAATTAATCGGATAAAGCATTTGCTAGGATCCGGTACAGGTCAACTAGGAAAAAATGCTATCGAGCAACTCAATGCGGAGAGTCCTGTGGACACCCCCTCTCTGGATCGCGAGGCCATAAAAAGAGGTCTACAAAATTTGAAAGAGAGTATGGAGGAGAGGGAGCTAAGTTTTAGCGACTTTGGTGGAAACAATGATGATTGGAATGATGGCGATGACGATGGCGATGATGATGAAGATGAAGATGGAGATGAAGATGAAGCTTATCTAGAAGAGAAGCTTGAGTTGGCGGCTTCTTCAGAGTCTATCTTAACTGAAGCTCGTATTATTTTTCAAAAGGATTCTGGAGGTAACGTCTTTATGGTTGCTCGTTTAGATGACATCGACCTTCCTGAACACTTTTCGAGTATTGGTGATGAGATGTTTGAATCTGATATTATCTTTCAGCTTGGTGAAAAAACATTTATTAATCCCAAGAAGATCCAAAAAAAAATCAATGGAAGCCTTTTCAAAAAGAAAAATTGGAAAGGGCTGGAGTTCTAGGATCTCTTGACAGTGGTGTGGGGCCTGGTATACTAAGGTCAGGTAAGGGTGATTAGCTCAGTTGGTAGAGCGTCTGGTTTACATCCAGAATGTCGGGGGTTCAAGTCCCTCATCGCCCATTGCAACTCTGGTGTAAGCAACAATATTAAGGGCCGTTAGCTCAATCGGTTAGAGCGGAAGACTCATAATCTTTAGGTTCGGGGTTCGAGTCCCTGACGGCCCATTTCTCCAACATAGATGCTCAAATGATTAAACTAACCGGGCATATTCGACCCACCACAATTAAGGGTGTAGCCCTTAGTGGGGGTGTTGACTCCATGGCCCTATTGAGTTTTTTGGGCAACAACCGTAATGATCTAACTGCTTACTTCTTCGACCACGGAACTAAAACTAGTCGAGATGCTATGGCGTTTGTTTCTGATTATTGTGAGAAAAAATCTATTGCATTAAAAGTAGGGGTATTGCAAATAGAGAAGCCTTCCCGGGATTCATGGGAAGAGTTCTGGCGTACGCAGAGATATGCTTGGCTACACAGCCAGAATGATTTGATTGCCACGGGACACCATCTGAATGACCTGGCAGAGACCTATATCTGGGGGACTGCGCATGGGCATCCCAGGTATATTCACTACCAACAGCCTGTTAAGGGCGGTCTTAGCAATATTATTCGGCCTATGCTTTTGACGCCCAAAAAAGAGCTATATAGTTGGTGTGAGAGGCATGCTGTACCTTTTATCGAGGATGCCTCCAATGAGGATACTCGATTTACTAGGAATAGGATTCGGCGCAATATTCTTCCGGAGATGCTAAAGGTTAATCCAGGGTTTCTAAAGGTAGTGGAGAGGTCCTGGAAAGATTACATGAAAACCGTACATTATTCTTGAACATCTACTGAATTACGTTAAACTAGCTCTGAAAGGTAGTTAGTTATGCGTGGAGTGATTTTAGCTGGGGGTAATGGAACTAGGCTTTTGCCTTTAACAGAGGCAATTAATAAGCACTTATTGCCAGTCGGCAGGGAGCCGATGGTTTTTCAACCAATTAGGCAATTAGTAGAAGCCGGTATTGATGAAATTCTTGTTGTTACTGGAGGTAATTGTCCTGATGGATTCTTGTCTCTGCTAAAAGATGGTTCTCATCTAGGGGTCAAGAACCTATATTATGCTTATCAGCAGGGTGCTGGGGGCATTGCGGAAGCCTTAAAACTAGCGGAAAAATTTGTCGGTGAAGAGGATTTTGTCGTCGTTTTAGGTGATAATATCTTTACGGGCTCTCTCAAAGAGCATGTAGCAAATTTTGGTGGAACAGATACTGCACAAGTTTTTCTCTACGAGGTTGATGATCCTTGCCGATTTGGGTGTCCAAAATTTAAGGATAATGGAGAGCTAGAAGAAATAATTGAGAAACCTACTGTTCCAGACAGTAATTATGCGGTGGTGGGTATTTACTTCTATACCCACAGTGTTTTTACTAGGGTGCTCCCAGATCTCACAAGATCGGATAGAGGAGAGCTAGAGATTACTGCTGTTAATAATTACTACCTAAAAGAAGGCAAACTTAAGCATGCTGTTCTTAGCGGGGAGTGGAGTGATGCAGGAACCTGGCCTTCCTATGCTGAAGCTAATAAAATAGTAGTAGATAATGGAAATTAAAGCATTTGATTTTTCGGGGGTATTCGAGATAACACCCCCCACGTTTTCTGATGAAAGAGGCTTTTTTAGAGTTTCTTTTGATAAAAGGTTATTCTCCGACCATAAGCTGCCTGTTAGTTTTGTTCAAGATAATGAGAGCTTCTCCCATAAAGGAACTTTGCGGGGCTTGCATTTCCAGAAAGCCCCGCACGCTCAGGGCAAGCTAGTTAGAGTTATTCGGGGCAGGATTCAAGACATTATTGTTGACCTTAGGCCTGGATCCGGTACTTTTGGTATGTGGAAATCTTTCTATATTGATGCTACCCTGGGCAACATGCTTTATGTACCTGAAGGGTTCGCTCACGGTTTTCTAGCCCTAGAGGATACTATCTTTGCCTATAAATGCACTGACTTATATGAGAAATCTGCGGAAAGCGGCATTAAGTGGAATGATAAAGATTTGGGTATTGAGTGGGATCTTGATGGTATGACGCCTGTAATTTCTGAAAAAGATGAGATGCTCCCTACTTTCGTAGACTTTCTTGCTGCTTGATTATGTGTAAGCAAGTCTATCATCCCATCGTCTAGCGGCCTCGTGGAGAGCTTCATGATCTGCTATAAAGGCTAGGGCATATTCTTCGCACATGTAGCACGAGATATTATCACCATACCTTGCTTCTATCCACTCACTATCATCTAGTAAGTTAATGCTGAAATAAAGGTCATAGTATTTACTGCCATAACTAAAACCTCCTAAAAATGTCTGATCTCCTACTGTGTCGTGCGTATACTTTGGCTTAACGGAAACTTCGGCGTGCCATTTGGCATCGTAATTTCTACAGCTAGGGTTCACACATACCAGATTTAATAGCAATCTTGCTGGTGAATTACATCCTTTTTGTGGACAGATATGCTCTCTCATATAGATATTATATCAAATCTGGGCTATTTCCCTTGTTTACTTCTATGGCTGTGGTATACTCAATACACTCACTCAGAGGTGAATTATGGCTTGTCCAAAATGTGGAAATACTAGAGGAACTCTCCTATTTACTAGTTACCGGTGTGTCAGTCGTCTCTGTGAGAATTTTGACCCGGAAGCCTTGCAGGCTCGTATAGCGGAAAGCTTCTCTACAAAGGGGACGACAACAGGCCGCCTTAGCAGCAAAAAACCAAATTTTTCAAATATCCCAAAAGGAAAAGTGCTTAGTCGGCCAAGCTGGCTGGGCAAGACTGCACCGCAAAAAAAGAATTGGCGGGGTTTTTGGAAAAACTTTAAAAACAAGAATGCCCAGAGATACCCCAAAAACATTTTCAAACCAACTAAGAAATCTTAACCAAGGAATTATTATGAGAAAAATCGGATTCTTCACCAGCTTAGCCTTTATGATCGGGCTTGGCACGGCCTTTGGCCAAGGTACCAGCGACTACATCAAGTTTAAGCCTGGAGCAACCCCTAATGATGGGGAGCTACAGATTGCTGTAGAGACCTGGAAAACCCCTGACGGACGTATTGTTGATCTCTATGGAGTTGTCCACATTGCGGACAAGGATTACTACCAGAAGGTACAAGGAGAGCTTAACGGCTACGATGCGGTTCTATATGAGGGCGTAGGGGCCACAAAAGAGGCTCTTGCTGCGAAGCGCGAGGCAAAGGGTAGCTCCTCTGGCCTAAGCTCTTTTCAACGCCTTTTTGGCTCTGTGCTGGGCCTGGAGTTTCAAATGGATGGCATTGCTTATGTTCACACCAATCTAGTTCACGCGGATATGGGTATGGAGACTTTCAAGAGGGAAACTAAAGGTAAGCCCCTTAACCCCTTGGAGCAATATGTATCCCCTGAGCAGCTTAAAAACTTAAAGCCTCTTCTAGATATCGGCGGAAAACTGCTGGAAGCTTGGATGAATTCTAACCCAGAGCTTAGGAATTCCATGAAGGTCAAGTTCGGCTCACAAATGTCTCAAGCTGATATGACAAAGCAGCTGCCTCCTAAGATGTACAAGACGATTGTTATTGACAGGAATGCTATTGTTATGCAAGTATTGGCGAAGCAGCTAAAGAATCATCCCGGAAAGAAGCGCCTTGCTATCTTCTATGGGGCAGCGCATATGCCTGACTTTGCTGTAAGATTCAAGCAGCTGGGCTACACCCGCGTCAAGAGCCGCTGGCTAACGGCTTGGAAAATTGGAAATGGTGCAGGGTTCTGATTCTGGAATCCTTCTAACTATTGACAATCAACCACTTTCTGCGATACTTAGGTGGTAGGAGAATATATGAAACTTGTCACAGATTCTGATTTTGAAAGCATGGTGCTGAAGGCTGAAAAGCCTGTTGTAGTTGACTTTTTCACAGATAGCTGCCGACCCTGTAAAATGCTAGCTCCTGTATTGGAGCAGCTAGACCAGGAACTTGATTGTGCGGATATTGTTAAACTTGATGCTGGTGGAAGTGCTACTGCTGATAGTTTCGGGATTACCTCCGTGCCTACTCTGATCCTCTTTAAAGATGGGGCTGAAGTAGATAGAATTGAAGGGCTGTACCCGAAGCCTGCTATTGAAGCTTGGATTACCAATAATACAGCCGACATGCAAGATACCTAGCAATTATTATTTCTAGTGATAAAACCCACGGTCTACTGGCTGTGGGTTTTATCATTTGGCAGTATTGCGGATATTTAGTTTTTTGATACCTTAACCTTAGTAAAAAGGGAGCGCCTGTGCCATTAGATAAAATAGTTGTTGTTGACTTGGAGGCTTCCTGCTGGAGAGGGCACCCCCCAGAAGGGCAGGTAAGTGAAATTATCGAAGTCGGTGTCTGCTTGCTTGACATTAAGACGTTGGAGATAACCAAAAAGAGAGGGCTTTTAGTCAAACCTCTTATGTCAGAAATTAGCTCTTTCTGTACAGAACTAACTACTATTACTCAAGACCTTCTTGATAGAGAAGGAACTACCCTCAAAGAAGCCTGTGAGATTTTAGTGGGGGAATACAACTCAAGGAAACGCGTCTGGGCTAGCTTTGGAAACTATGATCGGACTATGTTCGAAAAGGATTGCCGAGCGCACGGAGTTAAATATCCTTTCGGCAAAAAGCACGTTAATGTGAAAACCTGGTTCGCTCTGAAAGAACAACTTTCAGGAGAAAAAGGTATGGCTCGGGCACTAGAGCATTTGAGTCTGCCCTTAGAGGGTACCCATCATCGTGGTGTAGATGATGCTTATAATATTGCTAAAATTCTAGGCCACTGCATCCGATAACTTAGAAGGAATACCATGCTTGAAACTATAAAAAGAGATCTTAGAAATCTCAAGTCTATACCTTTTAAAATAGACCGGTCTTTCTATCTCCTGCTTATTTTACTGCCCTTTGCTAGCTTTTTGTTCGGCGGTAGTATGGCTGGGGTAAATACCCTTCTGATACTACCTTGTGTTTTCTTCTTTGCCCTGTTGCACGAATATGGGCATTGCTTTGCTGCACAAAAATATGACTTCCATGTCCATGAAGTAAAATTATGGTTTCTGGGTGGGCAAGCATTGGTCTCTAATTTAGAGGTAGCTTCCCCAAAAGAAGAAGCAGTTATTGCTTTTGCTGGTCCTCTTGTGAATTTTATCTTGGCGGGTATTGCTACTGCTCTATTTTATGCAGGGGTAACGCATCCGTTTATGGCGTTTGTGGTATCTATTAACCTGGTTCTAGGCCTATTTAATCTAATCCCTTCATTTCCTATGGATGGTGGAAGAATCTTGCGTAGTTTTCTGTCCTATGTGCTGGGAGATAGGATCAAAGCAACAAAGATCAGCGCTATCGTTGGTCTTGCTATTAGTGCCTTTTTCATTACTGTGGGGGTATTATCAGCCAGTTTTATGCTAATAATGATTTTTGCGTGGATAGGAATGATTTGCTACTCCCTTATCTCGAACCCAGATATTATCGTCTGACCCTATGTCTTGCCAGGAAGCCCTCTCTGAGCTAGAATAGGGCTTGTAAACCTCGGTCAAGTAATGACTTGCAACTCTTAAAAATGGAGAAAAATTGATGTTTGGTAATACTTACGAAGAAGGTCTTGGTGATCTCTCTCCGTCTAATATGACACCCATTGTCATTGAAAAGACGGGTAATGGGGAGAGGTCCTATGATATTTACAGCCGCCTGCTCAAAGAGCGAATCATCTTTATTGGTGACGGCATTAGTGATTATTCAGCTAAATCTATTATTGCACAGCTTCTTTTCTTGCACTACGCCAGCAAGGACAAAGAAATTCATATGTATATCAACAGCCCTGGGGGAAGTGTTACCGCTGGCCTAGCTATTTTCGATACTATGAAATTTGTTAGCGCGGATGTCTCTACTTACTGCATTGGCCAAGCGGCTAGTATGGGTGCGGTTCTGCTCTCGGCGGGAACAAAAGGCAAGCGTTTCTGTCTTCCTAATGCTAGGGTTATGATTCACCAGCCTTGGGGCGGTGCCCAGGGAACGGCTGCAGATATGCAGATCCGTATTGATGAAATGCAGCGCCTGAAGCTTAAGCTTTATGAAATTCTAGGCGAGGGTTGTGGTAAAACCCCAGAGGAAGTTATGAAAGACTCGGATCGAGATCTGTGGCTTCCTGCTGACGCGGCTCTGGAGTACGGAATTATTGATCATATCGTCACCACTGCGAGTGAAGACAGCAAAGACGACGAATAAGTAGAGGTTGCCCAGCCCTTGAGAATTTCTTAGGGGCTGGGGAACGCGAAGAAGGCCCTATGACAGTAATAGTTGATTCCATGGCGGAAGAAGTAGTCCTAGTTATGGGCTACCCGGCTAGTGGTAAAACGTCCTTGGTTAGCCAGTTTAATGGATATACCCGCCTCAACAGAGATAATCTAGGCGGATCTATTTCTGGACTGGCTGATCGTCTACAAGAGAGGCTTGATGCTGGTGCTAGGTCTATTGTTTTAGATAATACTTTTGGGACAGTAAAGCAGCGCAGATATATTATTAAAGTGGCTCAGAGAAATGATCTACCTATTCGATGCGTGTGGCTTAAAACAAGTATTGAAGATTCACAGTTCAATGCTTCCATGCGAATGGTTCGTAAATATGGGCGTGTTCTTGATCCAGAAGAAATCCAAGAGAATGGCAAAACTGATCCTGGGTGTATCCCTTCTGTTGCCCTATTTTCTTATCGAAAAAACCTAGTTGCGCCTTCTTTGTCTGAGGGTTTTTCAGAGATCAAAGTTGTAAAGTTTAGACGTATCTGGGAAGAAGAGTATAGTAATAAGGCTCTGATTCTTGATTATGATCAAACTCTGCGGGATGCTATAAGCGGCGGAAAATATCCAGAGGACTTGGATGATATTGAAATTCTGCCAAGGCGAAAAGAAGTTTTACAGAGCTACGTAAATCAGGGTTATATCCTGGCGGGAGTCTCTAATCAATCTTGGGTTGGCAAGGGTATTTTAACATGGGATCAAGTAAACGAGGGGCTGCAACACACTAATGACCTATTGGGATTGGATATTGATTTCAGGTTTTGCCCTCATAGGGTTCCTCCGATTGTATGCCACTGTCGTAAGCCGCAGACAGGACTAGGAGTAGAGTTGATCGAAATGTATAAACTGCTTCCCTCAAAATGTATTTTTGTTGGGGATAGAACTACTGATAAGACTTTCGCAAAACGATGTGGATTTAATTTTGTTCACGCTGATGAATTTTTTAAGAAGGCCTAATAAGCATGGCAACAAAAACTAACTGGAGCAGCACCTTTCAGAGTATCGATTTGTATATTGAATCGAAGGATTTTGAGGCAGCTAAGGAATTAATTGATGAGGCTATTATGGAGGCCCATCGAGTAATGATTGATCCTACTTTTTTGGTCAGGCAGCTGCAAGGACAAAAGAAGCAGATGGAAAATAGGCTTTCCTAGGTTTAGTCTCCTGAAAACATTGTATTAAATAGTGCAACATATGGGCGTAGAATAAACATTACTGCTAATGCTAAAGAAAGTGCTGTTATTCCTAGAACTGGCCAGTATGCTTTTCCTAGGGTGCATTTCATCTTTCCGTTGATGCCCTTTTCTAGCATGCACTTAACGCCTTTTTTTCCTGCGACGACTATCTCATTGAGTTCATCTATCGCTTGAGCGGCATTTTGTCCAGCAACCCCAGCTTTTGCTGCTGCTTTTCCTAAGGGTTTGAGCAGCTTTTTAAGTTCCTCGTGGAGCCGTGTTTTGGACTCGGCGCTTATCCATGCATCGTTGATTTTACGGCTTATCCTGGCGTAATCTTCTTGTAGAGGTCCTAGTAAACGAGCGCCTTGAGCGGTCAGAGCCTCATTAATACTATCTCTATCTCCTATCTTGGATAGGATATCGTTAATTTTTGGGGCTAGTGCATCTATTTCGCCCTGTATTACAGCAGATCTTCTGGCATCTTGCGCTGGCGTTAGAGTAGATCGGAAGTATACATGGTCTCTAGATTTTAGCAGGTGGGTCATAATACCTTCTTGCCCGACTCCTACCCAATTTCCTCCTTTGCCACGGTTCTCCCTGCACTCACTACTAATACATTCGCCTGCGAAGGAGTTGTATATTTCCTCATATGAAATGCTGTTGTAAGAATTATATACATCTTGGGCGGATTGTTGAGCATTGAGAAGTTCATTAGACGCGCTCTGCTCATTTTGAGCATCTAATCTTGTGGAAAGACCGGGTACTCCATCTATAATTTTTTTAATTCTAGATTTGCAAGAACATGCAACGCAGGTTGGTCCTCTTCTGCTTGTAGCACAAGCTTTTGCACAATCTCTTGCTTTATCGGCTTCTACGGCCAGGACATTGATATCGTCTTGCGTAACCTTATCCACGCATTTAGCACCAGTTGGGCCGCACCTAGAGTCATCCCAGTCTGCAGGTAAGCTGACTGAGTTTCCTAGGTTTCCTAGGTTTCCTAGGTTTCTGGGCTTGGTTGGCAGATACCCGTATGCGCCGAATCCTATGCTTCTTCTCATTTACTAATGATACTAAAGAAATAAAAGAAATATTAGCATATTCTTTGGTCAGTTAGCAGGTTTCCGTTCTTTATCCGGAGAAGCATCTGCCCTTTTTCGACAACTTCTTTGTATGTTATTCTTTTCCTGAAACGCTGTTTAGGTTTTGGGCACTCATAAGCTTCAATGATAAGCGGCCTCCATTTTTCAAAGTGATGGGTTAGTTCTTTGCCTGGGATCATTCTAACGTCCAAGTCCTTGAACTCAGGTCTGTATGACACATACACATGATTTATTTGGGACTCTTTTTCAAGCTTCTCCGCCCAAGACTTCTTGTGATACTGATATTCGAAATCGCGGCCATTTTGGGCTGTTTTTACTTCGTGTCGGAGGAGATCTGCTCCCTTTGTTCCGCGCCTGCTCTTTGCCGTGGCTATATCTCCGACTAAAATAGCGACAAAAAGTTCCCACTTCCAGGAAGGGAGTTCGCTTTTGAAGTTATAAGTCTGAAGCAGGGGGTGAAGGGCACCATTTGTCTGTAATAGGTGGGTTTTATAGAATTCAACAGCTTTTTCAGTATCTGGTTTTATTTGTAAATATCTAAGTTCATTAATTAAATACTTTTGACGATATGTACCGGATGCTTGGGTTTTATCCATTACCTTAATAATATCACATTGATAAGAAAAATCTAACAGGAGCCTCTTATTAAAGCTAGCTAGCCTGCCAAAAGACAAATTAAAGATACTATGATCGGGATCAAAAAAGGAGCTAGCAGGGCGCACACCATAAGGGATTGTTTACAAAACGAGATTGTTTTGGCCAAGGCTACTTTTGAGTTTTTAACTAGTGCTCCCCACTTTAGCCAGGAGAAAAGAATTAGGCCACCTAAGATCCATATAGCAGTAAAAATATCAAGTAATACTACTAAACTCATTTTCTAGAAAACTTTCGATGCAAGCTGCATATAAGGGTTTAGGGCCACCATTGCTACCCCCAAACCTACTAATACAGCTATAAAAATAATCTTCTTTTTGTGGTTTCCATAGAAGCAACCCCATCCACATCCCACACCACCAGGACAGATTACCTTGCCTATTAAAGGCAGACCTGCTTGCTCTGATGTGCAGATATCCCCATCGGCTATCTCCCCTGCTCGATCTGCAATAGCTTCAGGCAGGTTCCTGCCCACTTCTCTATAATCTGCATTAGTGGTTAAAAGCCCCGGTACTCCCAGGACAACTGCAGAGGCTACTTGTTCCGTGGTGCTACCACTTCCTCTGAGACGCTCGGCTTGCTCCTCACCACGACCTACTCCCGCAACAATCTCTCTCCCTCGTTGTTCACTCATTGTGCTATTCGGATTTCCTCCTCTAGCTCTAGCGATTACGTTTGCTTCTCTGATACGCTCATTAATTTCGCTATGGGCAAAATACGGATTTAGGGGACAAAAAAACCTTGCACACCCTTCCCAGGGAGTAAACTGCGACATTCTATTTTTTAGATCTTCGGTTTTCGTGAATAGCTCATTGGGGGGAGCTGTTTGTTTTGTTTCAAAAAGTCTTTCGGCTTCTAGATGTAGTTCTCTTCTGAGAGCATGGCTAGATTCCCTAGCTCCGCTGAAAGCCCCTAATCTTGTCTTTTGCTTATTACTAGATAGTCCTTGAAAGTATCTTCCCATGTTTTTATCCGATTCCCATCTACCTAGATTCATGTATTCACCTCAATTAGTATACTAAATTGGGCCTATGTTTTGTAAAATAAAGTATGGGTATTACAGTAATCTTTAGCCCCTCTAGAATAGGGCTATATGCTGCGGTTCTTCGCAGCAAGGACAATAAAATCTATTTCAATTTTCCAACAATTGAGCAAGCTAAGAAGGCTATATCCAGGGTCGAACATCTAAAGGAGCCTGGTGAAATCAAAGAAGCCTTAAAGAAGCTATGCGGAGATGATTACTTCTGTTCGGAAGAAGCGTCGGAGCGTAGTTGGTCATCTTGGAGATCAAGCGGAATCCACTCTTCATAATCTTCTTCGGAATATTCCAATTCTTCACTTTCGGGATAATCGGGCCAAGCCAAGGGGCCTGCTAAAAACATTTCTGCTATTACCTGTCGGGTTCTGGCTTTCTGCTCCGAATTCTCGGTTTCCATTTTCTCTTTAATAATCATTAGTTCTTCTATACTTCGTGTAGGCTCGGGGCCTGGACCAGCCTCTACCTTATGTTGGAGTCGGTCTTGTTGATTTTTTGGTTGGTGGTTGTCGATTGGGTGTGTGATTTTAAGCATAGTCTTTCTCCGTACATGAAAAAACCCGACTCGGGGCCGGGTTTCTGAAATTAGTTGGTACATTAAGAGATCCGGCCATAGCCGGATCGATATCAATGTTAAAAAACCCAATCATGGTATGATTGGGTTCCGCTGGTTGTTCTGGTCGTGATTGTACATTAGTAAACCCGGCCAAATAACCGGGTCCTATAGCTAACGTATCAAAAAAATAACGTCTGGAACTACTATTCTCAGACGTGCGTTTTGTTTCTTGTTTTGTTTGCGTCTTACACCATAATGGCTGCGCTGGAGAGCCGGTACGGACCTGTAGCGCACCCAGTAGGGCTGAGCCGCTACGAATATGGGAATGCACGCTTTTTTGTCCGTTTTTAGTCAAGTGGGTTTTGTCTCCTATTCCTTTGACTCTGTGGAGGGCTTGGCCTGTCACCTGCTCTCAGATTTTTTAAGTCCTTACCGGCTAAAGATTTGGATTTTAGGGGCTGGGGACGTTAATTTGTTCTTTTATTATAGCAAATTAAGTAGCTGAAATCATTTCATTAAAGACAGCTTGCTGTAATTTTTCTGGATCTTCTGTGAATTTATTAATAGTCTGTAAGAAGTCTTTTCCTAGAGATAGGTGAACTAAACCTTGAAACTCTTTGAAATAAGTTTTCAGCAACTCCTTACTAAGAGGCTTGTTTTTTGTTGCTCCGTTTTGGGCCAGGCTCAGGTATAGATAAACTCTGGGCAGATGTTCCGTGATAATATCTGTCAATACTTCGGGCCACTTCTTAGCTAAAGAATTTTTGCACCAAAAACAGGTGGCTTCACTTGGGGAGGCGGTCATTCTAGTGTAAATATGATAGTACGCGTCTAAAAGATAGTGGATTGCTAGTCCTAGATAATTCCAGTCTTTAGTTGTATTTCTGCTGTAGTGATACATGTGTTTTTGCGTGAGCAGATCATGCCATTTACCTAGTTTTGCTTTTCTATAAGCTATATCAGAATAGTTGGGAGCATCTTGGGACATTAAAGATTTCATATACCTTAGATTTCCCCGAAGATTACCTCCCAGGATCTTTAATTTAGATTTGCCCATATACTTATATATGAACTGATGGTTAGTTAGATCTTCGGTCAGGGGGTAGTCTTCTACAACAACAGAAGTAATATTTCTCAAGAGGGTAAGGCATACTTTAAAGGAACTACGTGTATCCATTTCATTTAATGGGTTAGACATTGGGACTCCTCGACTATCCTTTCATTTTATCGCACATTGCTTGAATGTCCAGTCAGACCGTATATAATTAACATATGGTAAGCAAAGAGCAGTACTACGCCCGCAAAGCAGCAGGGCTTTGTACAAAATGTGGTAAATCAAGGGAGGGCTCTCCATCACAGGCTCGCTGCCTGGCCTGCCACAATAAACTAAAGAAAAAAACAGAGCCAGTATCCGAGCAAGTAGAGGTTCCGGTAGAGGCTGTAGCCGAAAAACCAACAAAAACAGCCCAAGATAAGGTAAAAAATCTAAAAAATACGAATACTGTAATCGATAGCACCAAAAATCAAAAGATATGCCAAAAGTGCGGAGATACTCTATTATCCTTTAACTTGATATGCCAAAAGTGTATTAAATTGACTGTGTTTACTAAATATGACGCAATAGCTAGATATGGCAGTTTGTGTAATAGTTGCTGTCATACCCAGATTGATGATTTAAAAATAGTTTCTGGCAGGATTGACTTACCTATGAAACATAAAGACCAAGAATTATTCAGATTGATCTGCTATAGAAGGATCCCTCCGGATCAATATAAAGTATCTTGCCATGATTGTTATTGGAAGGAGAACTTGGGCTATATTAAGCAGATGAAAAACATATTTACCACTAAAGGCGTTTTTGAAGAAAGTTTTATATCTGAGGATGATATCTTAGACGTCTAACTTGGTATAATCTGTTTATGGCTCCAAAATGGTATCAAGAATTATCAGAAATAGCCCCTCTTATTGCAAGTAAAGATTGGGCCCCAGTTCATATCCAGGCTAAAGAGCTGACTAAAGAGCTTTATACAAAAGCGCCAACAGTAAAAACCCAGTTCGAAAATGTTGTTCTTCTCACTATAAATCCAGTAATGGCTGAAGCTAGCTCGGGAAAAATAGAACAGGCCTATGCTAAAGCTCTTGTGGCCGCTGATAAAGAGCTGGATACCGATGATTTTTCAAGGGTGATGAAAGAAGAGCAGCTTGCTGATAGGCTTGATGTTCTTTCTGCGCATATTGTGTCTTCTACAAAAATCATCTGGAATTACTGGCGCGGAGAAGAGGGCGGGGACTATAAAGAATGGTTGGATATCAAAGAGGCTATAAGCACACACCCGCTGACTCGCCTGGGCCGGTTGAGGTTGCTGGCTCGACATGGAACCATCGGAAAACGAATTCTTCCTAGTTTTATGAAAATGGTAGTACAGCTATGGCCTATTGCTGCCTTATGGCTTATAAAGAAGGTAGGAACTTTGCTCGTTAGTTCTACGGTCTCTAAAACACTAGAAGCTCGTAAAACTAAAAAACAGCTTAAAGGTCTTAGCATAGCTATGCAAGGCAAGGATTTTAGTATTGGAAGTCTCAAGAAAAAACCCAAAAGAAGAAAACGCAAAAAGCGAGTATAAAGTTGGGATTGATGCCCTAACTGAGCATCCGGGATTTGCAGCAGTTATTTTTGTGTCTTGGGATAAGATAGCGGAATACTTCGATCTCTTTGATTGCTGGGACTTATATAAAGAAGGAACGGAGGTTCCGGAAGAGTTTGTTAATGTAGCTTTTTCCGGGGCTCGCAATTGGGCTTCTATCTTTACACAAAAAAACAATTTTCCCCCCTCTGACGATCAAATAGTTAAGAAAGAGAATGACATTCTTCATTCCCTGCAACAGCATTGGTCTCCTGAAAAAATACTACTAGATAAATTTTGTTTCGAGCAATTTGTATCCGATGTTAATGGTTGGAGTTGTTCGGGAGCTAAAAGCATAGATTTATTCGGCGGAAACCCTCCGCCTCCCGGGAAATCTTTAGAATATTTCATAACTAGTCTGGGTATTAATTTTACCGTTTATGAGCCTTTTATGATTCCTTACACAGAAATATATTATGTTTTGTACGAAGATCTTCCGGAGTGGAATTTTGATGAGGTAGAAGGGATGGACATAGTTGAAACACTGTTTGCGGTTCAGGATCAAAAAGGCAATGATACAACTATTGAGTTAGATGACTGGGCTTCTACGTGGGAGTTTAGCGACGAGAGTCCCACAACTCATATAGAGCCTGAGATGGAAGATTTGTTCGCTGACTAGCTTACCAAAACCTAAATTTTGTCTGATATATGTCACATCATTAGTATACACTGAAATTATGGATCCTATTGAAAAGAAAGCTAAGAAACTAAAAGAGGTTAGAAGTGAGCTATTTTGGGATGATTGGGCTATCCATTGGTTGATTAATAGCTATGATGAGCTAAAATCTAAAGATGGATAAAAAATACAAGGTAATAGTCGCTGACCCTGCCTGGAGCTTTCGTAATTATAAAAAAGCAGCGCATGGAGCACCCCAGTATCCAACAATGTCGGTTGACCAGATGGGGGAAATACCTGTTAAAAACTGGGCAGAAAAAAATTGCCTGCTTTTAATGTGGTGCACCTGGCCTATGTTATCTGAGGGTGCTAAACTAATGAAATTATGGGATTTTGATTATGTCACAGGGTTTCCTTGGGTAAAAATAGTCCCTAATAGTGGAACCATACGTTGTGGTATTGGTTTTTGGACTCAAAGCACTAGTGAATTTGTGATGATTGGACGCCGTGGAAAATTCGGGCCGAGCAAGATTGACCGGCGTCGAGGGCTTCTAGTTGGGGAGGATAGGCAGTTTTATGGTCCTATAAATAAGCACTCTACTAAGCCAGAAGATATACAGACTTGGGCTGAAAATAGATTTGAGGGGCCCTACCTAGAATTGTTTGCTAGACGTGAGCGAGACAAGTGGGATTGCTGGGGCTACGATACGGGATATAAATTAACTAAAGACGGAGTTGAACAATTAACTTTATTCGAAGCCGATTGACATTGGCCCAAGAGTAACTATAATAACTTGAGAGATGGAGAAATAATGGCAAGAAAACCAAATGTTGTAGTTCATGTAGGAAAAGATGAGCCTATTGAAAAGGCCCTTCGTAAATTTAAACGTCTATGTGAGAAAATGGGAATCGCAAAAGAAGTAAAGGCTCGTCGTTATCACGAAAAGCCAAGTGAAGCTCGCCGTAGAGAAAAAAGAAAAGCGGAGAGAAGCCGTAAGAAGGACAAGCGTAAGAGCCTAGAGAAAGACGACCTCGACAAGAGAAAAGCGAAATCTCGTAATTGGATGTTTACTCACCCCAAACTTACTGATGAGTAATGTATATACCAAAAAAGTTAATAACTCATAAATACTACATAGCTTTACGGGAAACTAAAGCTGTAAGCTCCTGGCGATCTTTAGAGGAAGCCCTTATTTGTATGGAGAGGTTCAAGGAGCATGCTCCCTATGAATTCTCAAAAATTAAGGGTGTTATAAAGGTCTCCAGTAGTGGTCGTGAGTGGATTTCCTCCGAAGCCTTGACTGAATTGCTAAAGATTTAGTAACTAGGTCAAGGGTTTAAACTAACCTATGGATATATTAAAATAATTAAGTGACACAGCAAAAAATAATACATAAAATACAGAAGCTCTTACAGTTGGCTGATACGAGCAAAAATTCCAATATAGAAGAGGCGGCTTCTGCAGCGGCTAAAGCCCAAGCTCTTATGGAAAAACATCGTATTAAAAAAGCTATGTTAAATCAAGCAGAGAGTATAACCTGGAAACCTTTGGTGGATAATGGACGACCAGAGGACTGGAAGCTCTATCTAACTTCATTCCTAGCAAAGAATAATGGTTGCTACGTTGTTCGAAGTGAATCCTACGAAGAAGATAATAAAATAAATATAGTTGGGGAAGGCCAGGATCAGGAAACTATACAACAGTTATATACTTATCTTGTTTCTGAGCTTAATAAGCTGTGTTTTGTAGAATTATTAGAATTTTTTAACACCTATGATAAATACCCTGGAAAAGATTATACCCGTAGTTGGTATCTGGGTGCTGTTACTGCGGTTGGTGATAAGATAGAAGCAGCAAAAAATGAAGCTCGGCAACAGGTACTTAAAACTGCATGGTCATTAGACCAGAAAGATCTTATCAAGAGTGCTCTAGTAGTGATTGATAAAAAGATTGAAAAAGCCAAAAATTGGGTCCAGAAACATCTGTCTAATGCGGAAATTAAAAATGAATCACTAGATAACACAAATCCTAAAGGGTATGCGGCTGGGCAAAATGCTGCAGAACAGATTAATTTAGATCTAAACCGAAAATCACTCGACTAACTACTTTTTTCTTTTAAGCTTTTTCTTATATTGCTTAGCGGACGTCTGTACTTTGCTTATAAAGCCCTTAGCGGACAACCGGCCCGCTGCTAAAGATCTAACCTGGTATAAAAATGAATTTTCATACTGGCCTCTCATTTCACGGGTTACCTGGGCGCTAACCCTTCCGGATCTAGTTACCTTGAAAGCGTGGATTCCGCGAGTAAGGTCTAAGACTATATCTCCGGGTTTTGGAGCAGAGCTATCTCTGACTACCTGCTTGATCTTCTCAAGCTGGTGCTTGTTTTTATATCTCTCAACTCGAAATCTTACTACCTCCCCGTTGGGGTCAAGTAGTTCTTCCCAAGAATGCAATTCTGTGCTGCCTAGAGCCTTTCGGCTCACTCTGTGGCTTTCTTTATTGCGTGATTTTCGTGCAGACCCGGATCGAGGCTTACGTGCTTTGAAGCGGGAAGAAGTTACGTTGCGTTGATATCGTGCCGCAAGAGGTTTTCTACCACCACCAGACAGTAATTTAAGGCGGGGTCGTGCTTTTGTGCCGGTGGAGCATAAGTTGCTGCTCTCACATGCTGCTACCTCCCAAGTCGATTTACTTTCAGGAATATCACACTGCTGTTGTACAATTTCATTTCGTAAATCACAAAGTCTCTGGGCTAGTTTTTCATCTTCCTCGCCACACCAACCCAAAAATCTGTTCATAGGGATTTGTAGCACTGCTAGTTGCTGGGCAATTCTTGGATGTCTAAGTATTTCTTCGGGGGTAAGGGCCTCGCCCCCAGTATGCTCGTTTACTCTCGGGGTGAGTCCGCGTTTTGCTAAGCTCTTAACCTGTCTTCTTAGATTTCGCTTATCTGTTTGTATAACTAATTTTTTTGCATCTCTCAACTGTTTCCAAAGCTTTGAACCCTCGTCTGGGTTTTTGTCGGAGTTCTTGATAAGAAAATTTCTTGCCCTGGTTGCACTTTTGAAGTAGGTGGTAGCTTCTGGCTCTTGCTTAGTGTAAAGGGTTGGCGTATTTACACCAGGATTGCGTCGGTAATTACGGCTATTACGACGTCTGTTGTATCTTTTTAGTTTCCGGTTATACATAGAGTCTCCGATAATCTAGTTTAGCAAACTGCAGCCTAAAAATAAACATAATTGACCTATGCCCGACAACCGTAACGTAATTGACTATTATAAATATTGGACCAATGACTCTATAAATGTTCATTTGGATGAAAATAGGCACAAATTTGGGGTGCTGTGCAGTAATTTGTCTAACGATTTTAATATAGCCACAGTCATACGAAACAATAACGCATTTCTTGCTAATGAGGTATTTATCTATGGTCGTAAAAAATGGGACAGGCGTGGCGCGGTAGGGACTCATCTATATAGTCGGATTAACCACCTGCCGTCCGAAGAAGACCTGGATAAAATCCTAGGGTATACCTGGGTAGCCATAGATAATATAGAAGGAGCGGTTCCTATAGATAGCTATGAGTGGCCTGAAAATGCATTAATGTGCTTTGGCCAAGAACAGATAGGTTTACCCCAAGAAATTTTGGATAGGTGTAGAGACGTTGTCTATATCAAGCAATATGGATCTGTTAGGTCCTTAAATGTTGGGACAGCAGCCGGTATTGCAATGTATGACTATACTTCTAAGCTAGAAAAATGATATACTAGTAATGAGGTTACCATGTCTAGAAAACCAGAAAAACGCGCCTTATTAGTAGGAATTAATGCTTATAGTGATGGAGCCTTAAATGGCTGTGTTAATGATGTTATCAGGATTAATCAAGTAATAACTAACCACTTTGGATTTACTGATAGCAAAAACAAGAGGATGCTTACCGATAAAAGCGCTACTACGAAGAATATTTTAGATAGATTAACTTGGTTGGTGGCTGATGCCCAGCCAGGTGACGTTTTATACTTCCACTATAGTGGGCATGGCAGCCAGATGGTAGATACTGACTATGATCTAAGTATAGAGCCGGATGGGATGGATGAGATAATTTGTCCCGTAGATCTTAACTGGAGGGATCTGGTGGTCAAGGACGATGATTTTGCACGAATTTTTAGTACTGTCCCAGAAGGTGTGAATCTGACGGTTGCCTTGGATTGCTGCCACAGCGGTGGGGGGTTACGAGAATTTGGACACACACCCAACAAAACACGGCATCTCCCTACACCTGCAGATATTATGAACAGGGCTTTTGATAAGAACCTGGCACCGAAAGCACGGGGTATATACATAGATAGAAATATACATACCATAGAGGACCAAAAAGGTGCTTTAATAAGCGGATGTCGGAGTGACCAGACCAGTGCCGATGCTTGGATACAAAAAGCTCGTAAATACATGGGAGCGTTTACCCACTACTTTACCGAAGTTCTGGAGTCGAATAGTTGGGATATGTCTTATGAGGATTTGATCATTGAGACCAATAAGGTTCTGGAGCGGAGTGGCTACGATCAAAGACCAGAGTTGAACTCTACTACAGACTTTAAAAATAAAAAGTTTTTACAGCCTCTTTAAGTAGACAAATAAAAATTCTCGTATATACTTTAAGTATCTTAATAAAAGAGAGTTTAAAAATGAAACGACGATCACTAGGTTTTTCTCTGCTACTAATGAGTGCTCTTTTTATGAGCGGTTGTTGTACTGTCCCGCCACAAGCATTATCGCAAGCTAGTGATAACGCCCTTATTACAGATGGTTTTGTATCCTTGATGGAGGGTGGAGCTACTACCCGCGTTCAAGAACAAGCTTTTGTTCTTGCGAATAGAAAAGCCTGGCACACCCAGAATTTTGCACTAAATGATACACCACTCCCGGCTGATCTTCAGCCAGATGCAGAAGGGGATAATCTCCTAGAAATTCTACGTAGAGATCCACGGGTGCGTGCTAAGCTAAAAGAGGTTACGGAAGCACTAGCCCCTACTCCGGAAAATAGCTCTGAGGATGGGAACTAATAATGGGTAGCGTATACGAATGGTTGCAAGAGCAGGCGTCTTCTCAGCTAGATAGGCTTTCCTCTAAAGTAGTAGACGGTGAGTGGTTTGATAAGCTCATGTCGGAGCTTGCTGATCAAGTAACTGGTGCAAACCTGGATGATACTACTTCCTCAGCGTCTCTGGAAGCTATTGATCTACTAATAGAAAATAAAGCGCTTCTAGTTGGTCTGGGGTCTCACGCGTTTAATCTGCTCCTGTGTCAAATTACTTGTGGCAGGGATGAGGAGGCCAGGGCTACCTATATCAGAGCCCTGAGTAATGCTGATGACTTAATTGCCCTTATGAATTCCGGCAGTGATGGCGTTATTAGGGCGAAAATGGAATTAGATGCTTTGAATGCGAATGCTAAAAAGCTTACTGTAGATCTTCTGACTGCGGGTATTCGATACCTAATACCTTTTTTGCTAGCTGCGATCTAAACTGCAGGCTTTTTTATTTTAGGAAGCTTAGCTTTCGGTGTTACCGGTATTTTGATCTTATCAACAACTTTGTTAGTGTTGTTCATCAAAAATGCTGTTCCTAGTATAGCCGCTCCTGCAGCGGCTATACCTTTAGCTACTTGCTTTGACGTTTGAATTGCTTTATCTACTGCAGTATCATCTATATTAAAATTAAGGTTAAAAGTAAGGCTGCTATTAGAAATCATCATGCCTTGCGGCAGTGAGGCATTTGATGCCTCTTCTGGGTCAACTAGTGTAAGCTCATCTTCAATAATAGGAATTAGAACCTTGGGCGACTTCTTCTTTAGTCTATTTTTTGGCTCTAATTTAACGAGAAGATTTTTCTTATCGGCTTTTTCTCGTCGTTCCTTTTCTTGAGCGGCCTGAACCAATTTCTCAAGCGGAGATTTAGTCGGTTTACTCATATGTATATATTAACCTAAAAAAATATAGAAGCAAAACTAAAACTAGGTTTTCGGCTTAAGGAGTAAATAAGCTGCGCCGACGCCTAGAAGAAGCCAAAGAGGGCTAAGGCCTTTCTTTTCTTCTCCATAACCCTTTAGTTCCCGGGTTTTAGAAATTCTTTTAGAAATACCCTGGGCTACTCCTATTCTTCTATCTAGGTCAGCCATAGCTTGTTTTAGTTCTGCTCTAGTTGCTAAGCCTTTGTTGACGTCTTCTGTAAGCTGAGTAACTCGTAGGGTAGCTTCTTTAATATTATCAGCGGCTTTGTCTACGGCTTTGTCTAAAACTTCTACAAGGCCGCCGTATCCGGTTCGCCCACCCATTAATTTTTCTGACTCCGTCACGTATCCTGCTTTTTTAGCACGTTTCTGGGTAGTGTCGCGGCCATAAGCAGCTTGCTTTGCGTGTAATTCCTTAACAGCCCTTACTTTGGCTTCGTTTCTTGCCTTTTTTTCTCCGACTGCCTTTTTGAGGATACGCAAACGGTCGCGTATAATCTCGGTCTCGCTGGGGCCCTCGGATTCTTGTTCTGGCTCAAATTCGGGCTCAGCCTCCTCCTGCTGCTCCTGCTTTGGCCTCATCGAGGTTTGGAATAGGGTTCGCTTAGGCCTTGGCTTTGGCTTTGTAGCATCTTCTTCATTGGGGGCTCCCGGCATAGGTGCCTTATCCCCTTTTCCTCCAAAATATCCAAGCATAAAAATTACTCCTAATGCATTATACAAAACTATTCTAGTTTTAGCTCATCAATAGGTACAAAAAAACAGGGAGCAAAAGCTCCCTGTTTCTTATTTCCTAGTTTAGGACTAGCGGCTACGACGTGAACGACGACGTGAACGACGACGTGACTTACGAGCCTTGCGACGACGGCCAGCCTTAGCTAGCTTCTTGCCCTTGACCTTGTGCTTCATGGAAGACTTTCTTAGTCTGCGAAGTGCTGCGTTGTAGACCTTACGCTTAGCGAGCGTGCTACCCTTGCCTGCGCGGACGCATGCTAGTGAAGCGCGAAGAGTTCTACGCGTACGGGTTACTGGACAGCGCTTGCTGCGTCTGCGGCGAGCGGATGACTTACGCTTACGAGCGCGACGGACCTTCTTACGACCCTTACGGTTCTTTGCCCAAGCCTTGCGTAGGTTGCGGATTGAAATCCGTTTACGCTGTGCCTTGGTTAGCTTCTTGCCTTTACGACGACGGCTGCTCTTGCGGGCACGAGTCTTCTTGGCTGGCTTACGACGACGCTTTGCCCAACCCTTCTTAGCTGCTCTAGAGCGCTTTGAACGGCGAAGCTTACGACGACGAACGCCTTTTTTTGCTGCCTTACGGTGACGACGAGGCTGACCGGGCCAAGGGTTGCGACGACTTTTTCTTCTTCTTCTACGAGCCATATTTATTCTCCTATGTCTTGTTTGTTATAGCAACCCTGCCGAAGCTGGATAACTGGTTTTGTTTACACCTTAAGAATACAAAATATTAGATTTAATTGTCAACCTTTTTTTCGTATTTTTTCGTATTTTTCATCTTTTCCTGTATTTAAATAAAAAACCCAACCATATAGGTTGGGTTTTCTGGGTTATTGGGTGTGATATTAGGACTAATCTTCGATAGCGAGAGTAATTTTCTTCCTAACAGAATCTATTCTCATTATTAAGACATTGATTTCAGTTCCTACCTGGAGATTATTTGAATCTAAAGTGTGGTGCGCTAGGCCCTCTACACCATTTTCTAGTTTCACGAAAATTCCAAAATTCCTCTTGTTAGTAACAACACCCGAATAAGAAGAGCCGACCAGATACCTGTCAGCAAGGGTTTGCCATGGATCCTCCGAAAGCTGCTTTAGTCCTAGGCTAAGGTGTTGTTTATCAACATCGATCCCTAGAATGACTGCTTCCACCTCATCGCCCTCGGACAATACTTCTCTCGGGTGTTTAATATGGTCTGCCCAGCTGAGATCACTGACGTGAACAAGACCACTAATTCCTGGCTCTAGCTCAAGAAAAGCTCCATAGGGGACTATAGACTTTACGACGGCTTTTACTCTGCTTTCTTCGGAATATTTGGCTATAGTCTCAGCCCAGGAGGGCTCGGTTACTTGCCGGATTCCTAGGCTTACGCGGGCTTTCTCTCTGTCTATCTTCAGGACACGAGATTTTATTTTTTTACCAACTTCTATTTCCTCTGTGCCGAAATCAGAGGTGTGGCACAAGCCTATGATGCCGCCAGAGATCTGGACAAAACAGCCAAACTCCGTAATATTCTTTATAAAGCCTTCAACAATGTCACCCGTGTTAAGAGAGTTAAAATAAGTTGCTTTAGCCTCTTTTTTAATTTGTGAGGCGAATGGCTTTCTGGTTAGGGTTACTGACATATTTTCTATGGACTCTACCTCAACCTCCACAGGGGTATCTATCAAAACCTCTGTAAAATTGCGATCATACACAAGAAATTCTTGCGCCGAGGGCAGAAAAGCTGGCAGACCATTCAAATTCACAACCCAGCCACCTTTGGTGTGCTGGATGAGAACACCAGTTAGACGGTCTCCTGCCTGGAGTGACGCGACCACCTTCTTTTGTTTAATGAGTAACTCTATGTTTTTTCTAGAAAGGGATACACTGCCTTCTTCTGTTACTCGGGTAATAAGAAAACTAGTGACATCTCCAATGTCCAGATCGGAGTCTTCTCCAGTAGAGTAAGCTACTCGGGCTTCCGTCTTGCCGCCATAGTCTACTAGAGCATGATCATTTTTGATATCGATCACCTTTCCTTCGATTATCTCCTCTGGAGCAAGAGTAGAGTGGTGGCGCACAGTTCCCTCGAATAAAGCATCAAAATCAACATCTTTGCATATTTCATCAACTTGTCGATCTAGCTCTTCTTTAGGGAGTCGGTACTTCTTAAGTAGTAAGTTTTTGGGGCTGTTCATATCAATCATTAGTATTCACCTTATTGGTTATACCTGAGAATATTCTATATTGTTTTATATACAAGATTTGGACACAAGAAGATGGTACTATCTAGGAATGGCAGACAAGATTTATTCACTAGCTACTTATTTGCAAGAGCATCAACTAAACCCTGCCGATCTGCAAAAAACTGAGAGTTTTTCTAGGCAACACCTATTTCTAGTAGCATATGCTTACTATCTGATGGGTATCACTAATGAAAACACCAGAAAGCACTATAAAACAGTGATTGATCAATTTACTCGCTTTGTGGTTAATACCTCTGGGGGGACACCCTTAGATGCTATAGGTATTGATGTGGCTTTGTGGAGAGAGGATCTAATCAGGACTGGGGGGGTAGCAGGATCTTCCTATGGAACTAAACTAGATAGATATTATCCGCACGAAAAAGCCTCTATCCATAATAAAGTTGATATATTATCAGCATTCTATAAATTTCTACAAAAGCCGGGGCTAGATGGGTCTCCACCGCTCATTAATTATAATCCCGTGAAAGCATTGAGATCTAGATTTAAGATAGAAAAGTATAGCTCTTCGAAAAAAATAAGTATAGAGTCTTTTCAGAAAATAATTAACCAAATTGATAGATCGACTATTAAGGGCTCTAGGGATTATGCTCTTATATATGGCTACTTCATGACAGGCCGAAGAAATAGTGAATGGCTAACACTAAAATGGGGGCAGATAAATTTTAATACGGATCCTATAACATATAGTTTTACTAGAAAAGGACAGAAACTTACAATAGATGAGCTTCCTGAAGTTTTATTAGGAGTAGTTGTTGATTATCTTGTGCAACGACATGGGGAAGATTTCCAAGATAAGGTAAACGAGGGCACTTATCTTTTTACTGCAATGCCAGGAAAGGGAGGTCTTAGGCAAATAAAAGACGCCAATAATCCTCTTACAGAGAGGTCTATGCTACGAATAGTAAAAATACTTGCCAGGAAGGCTGGTATAGACCCAAAAACAATAACGGTTCACTCCCTACGACATCTTCATGCAGAAGCTTATTTGGAATTAGGGGCTAGCGTTGAGGAGGTCCGCGCCAGACTTCAGCATCAAAGCCTTGCGACTACCCAGAGATATGTATCCTCAATGAAGAATGAGAAAAACCGGTTGGCTGATAAACTCGATATTCTTGCGAAAACCAAAAAGCCGGATTGAAATAGCTGTATGTATTGAAGGGATTGAAAATCCTGCTATACTGTCCTACTACAGGAAACACCCGAGGTATCGCGTGATAGTTAAAGTTACTTCGACCATTGAATGCAAAGTTGTATCCTCTAATGATGCTCATGCTCTGGGGCAAGAGTTGGAAAAAAGGCTGGTCTCAGCCATTAATAGCCTCATCCCAAATTTAAGGCATGCCCAACAAATCCAAGAAGGGGTGGTCACTCTTTCTATGGAAATCCGTGGGCGAAGGCTAACTATCAAAAATAATAAAAAGCCTGGGCAAGATCTGCACGTAGAGGGCATAGAAGGTCAGAAAAAATGAAAGATCTCGAACAAGAAATTGTCAAACTTCGTCGTTGGGAGGACGCCTACTATAATGGGACGCCTCTGGTTCCGGATGCTACTTATGATGTAGAGAGAGATTCTCTAGTAGACAGAATTGAAAAAGAGCAGCCGTCTCATCCTTACTTAGATGAGGTAGGCTCTCCAGCACCCTCGGGAGGGCAGTGGGATAAATTCACTCACAGCACTGTTATGGGATCCCTCTTCAAGGTAAAGACTGAAGCTGAGCTTAGAAAATGGGCCCAGGGCAAAGGGGAAGAGTTTTTCCTATCTGAAAAAGCAGACGGCTGCACAATTGTTGGTTACTATGAGGAGGGCAAACTGGCAGCCCTTGCGACTCGTGGTGATGGCCTGGTAGGGGAAGATATTACGGCTAATGCTCGCTACTTCCAAAATGTTCGATTGAAACTACCAAATGAATTTACTGGGGTGCTTCGGGGGGAGGGAATTCTATTTCTTGATGCCTTTCAAGAGCACTTTGCCTCACTAGGCACTGCTAACCCTAGAAATGGAGCTTCCGGCAAAGCACGGGATACTAAAAACCCGCATCTGAAGCGTCATATCGTAGTTAAATGGTTTGACGTTATTGGTGATGAGGATTTCCAAACTTGGGAGGATAAGTTTGCGTTTATCGAATCCTTGGGGCTAGAAACCATTGCCCGGTATCCAAATCTTTCTCTTGAGGACGCCTGGAAAATTTATGAAAACTATGTAAATGGTCGCCGGGAGTCACTTAATTATTGGATTGATGGGCTTGTTATACGAGTTTCCGATCTTGAGGCTCATGATGCTTTTGGTGTTACTGATAAAAGACCTAAAGGGTCGAGGGCGATAAAATTCCCTGCTGTGGGGGTCGAAACCACCCTTGAAAAGGCGGAAACAGGGACTCGCGGCAGAGGTGGTCGTTTTGCTCCTGTAGGCATTATTGATCCTGTTCTCATTGATGGGACTACTGTTACCCGAGTTAGTATGCATGGCCCTGATTGGATTGAGGCTATGGATGTCGCTATTGGGGATACTGTTTTGGTTGCCAAAGCTGGAGATATTATTCCTCAGATTATCCAAGTAATTGGCAGGCCGAATAACCGTCGCGCCATTACTTTTCCTACCCAGTGCCCTCTGTGCGAGATAGCTCTTGTTCGTAATGGTGCCTATATTGAATGCCAGAATAAGAGTTGTGAAGGAGAAACAGCGGGTGCTCTCGGCAAGTGGCTAGAGAAGACGGGCATTAAAGGTATTGGGGATAGTATTCTTCAAGAGCTGATTAATGAAGTTAGGGACGTTGCTGATCTTTATGAAGCTGATTCGGATGTTTTTGCTAGGGCTGCTAGGGGTAGTGAAAAACTTGGTAAGAAAATCTTTCTTGCTGTTCAGAAAACTAGGGAGCTTCCGCTTGCTGTTTTCTTGAGTGGTCTTCATGTTGACTCTCTCGGAACAACAAATGGGCAGCGTGTTGCAAGCCACTTTAAAGACTTGAGATCTGTAATGGAGGCTTCGGAAGAAGAATTCCGCAAGATTGAAGGTATTAGTGAAAATGCGGCCAAGATTGCAGCTGGTTTGCTTCGTAAGAAAGACTTGATTGAAAGACTTGATCAACTTCTTCAGATCAAAGAAGTTACTCAAGGTGCATTATCTGGATCTAGCTTCTGTATTACTGGGAAAATGAAAAGTGGCAGGAAGCGGAAAGAGCTAGAAGCCTGGGTTAAGGAGCGCGGTGGTCTTATGAAGAGCGGTGTAGATAAGAATCTTACTTATTTGGTCACCGACACTCCGGAAAGCAGTAGTTCTAAGAATAAAAAAGCTGATAAATATGGGGTAAATAAGATCACCGAAGAGCAGCTATATGAACTGTTACCTGGGGAGCCTGAAAAGGTTACCAGCTTGAAACAAGCCACCAATAGAGTGGTAGTAAAGCAAGGTAGTGGTTCTTCTTTATTTGAAGTGGCCTCGGATTCAGATGGTTGGATCGATCTCTCAGAAGATAATGGTAAGTTCTCTATAGTAAGTAGCAGCCTGCTTGAGCAGGGAGATCCCATGCAGAAAAAGACTCGATTGGGCTTTCTGTCTTGGGGCAACTTTAGAGATATAGATGATGGGGCTAGTCCTCAGTCACAGAAATTAAAGATCTCCTCTTTCTTGAAAAAGAATGATATAGAACTAAGGGAGACTGTGATGGTAGCTCCTTCTATTGAGGACTTGGAAAAAGCTTTGTCTCAGGTTACCTTTATTGCTTGGTCCGAGGGTGATCTTTAAACATGAAATAGTCCTCTTTTTTTGTATATTATTTTTAGAAGTTGGTATACTGTAGTAGAGGTTTATAATGAGTTACCATACAATGCAAGGTTCATCGAACTCCCTAGGAGGCTGGAATCCTTTTAAGAAGAAGGGTGGTGGCAGCAAGCATAGTCAAGCGCCCATGCCCCAAGCCCCTGATGCGAAAGCTCGTGGGTGGGATAAAGAAATGACCGAAATGCGTCATAAACATGAAATGGAGATGATGAAGCTTCGTATGGAAATGATGCAAATGATGCGTCAGGGGAAAGACGTCCCTGCTTCTGTAAAAGAAAAGGTTGCCAAAGCCACCTCAGCGCCTCCTGGGTCAGCAGAGGCTGCTGCAGCAGTGAAAAGATTGGCAGAAGAACTAGAAGCCCTCAAGCGATCACAAAAAATGGCAAAGCAAGGCGGTACTACTACTGGTACTACTAAAACTAAAAAGGAACTACTAGCTCCAGGGGCCAAGCAGGAAGCTTGGATGAGAAGTACTAAGAAAAAAGGAGCTAACAAGCACTGGAAATCTTGGGAACGTCTCAAGAAATTAATTCCTGCTAACTTCAATGAAGCAAAGTATCTCGCAAACAATCCAGACGTTGCTAATGCGGTGAGTTCAGGCGCAATGCCTAGTGGTGCTTGGCACTATGCTATGTATGGAATGGGAGCTGGTTGTCAGGCTAGCCAAGACCCTTCTGGTAGGGGCAAGTGCGATAAAGCTACCCGTACTTTCAGCGGCTATCGCCGTCCAGGGTATCTCTCTGGCATCTTCTCGAATTGGAACCAAGCCGACTGGTAAGTTAACTATATCTATATCTCAGAAAAAAATCCCCGACCTAGTTGGGGATTTTTTACATCATTAATGTATTAAAAGTTCTTGGATCACGAGGGGTGATGAAAGTTCTTGGGTGATGTAGTGGCCCATTCTTAAAAACCATACCGGGTGTTAGTGTTCTTGGGTTAAATCCTACAATATTATTCATGCGATGAGGGAAGCTTGCGGAGTGTCTCATGTACTCGGGGATGTAGCCTACTTCTACCTCTGGAGGTAGCAGGCTGTTATTATCCATAAAATACATGGCATCTTGTGCCTTGACAGTATCTCCGAAATTTCTTGGTTTGATCATATCTGAATCACAGCCAGCTAGGTATCCGGGTCTTCTCATTTTTTTATTATAGCAAATGGCCTCTAGCAGACCGGTGAATAACGACTTAAGAAAATTTTGATTAGAATGACAGGCCCGAAAGGCTTTTCAGTATATGGTTGTGTAAGCAATTACGCACAACACTGGCTGTGTGGTGTAGTCTAGTTAACATACCTCCCTGTCACGGAGTAGATCGTCGGTGCGAATCCGGTCACAGCCGTTAGATCTTTCATAATTGGATCTTTAAATGCACGCCGAGCCATATTAGTGAGGCGCGAGATTGCAAACCTCGATAACCCGGCGCAAATCCGGGGGCGTGCTTATTGGCCGTTGGTGTAAAAGCTAGCACATGAGGTTTTGAACCTCCGGGAGAAGGCGCGATACCTTCACGGCCAGTTATGGAATCGATCCGGATGGCTTGAGGAGCAACTTTGCTAAAGTTGTACAGCGTGAATAACGTTGCGTGAGTTCGAATCTCACCGGTTCCGTTTATTGCTCGATGGTGTAATTGGTAACACACCGGTCTCTGAAGCCGTCATTCTTGGTTCAAGTCCAAGTCGAGCAGTTAGTATTGACAGAACATGGCCCTATGGTCTAATAGTAAGACACTTGGCTTTCTACCAAGGGACCGGGGAGCGTAACCCCGTAGGGTCAATAAGGAGGTGTTATGAGCAGAAAGGTAAACAGTTCAGAATTAGTTGCGATCATCGTAAAGTGTGGTGCATGTGAAAAAGAAGTTAAGACTGAAAATGCATACTTTGAAGTAGACGATAACTCCTGTCCTGGATGTGATGGATCGGGTGGGCAATATACTTGTCTATGCGGTGGTCGTAACAAGACAATTGAATTTACGTGTCCAGAATGTAAGTATTATGGATCGATAGATGTATACTAATTAAAGTTAGTGGATAATGAACCAGACAGGCGTGCTGGCTTCGCTTGGAAAGCGAATGGTGCTTAACGGTATTGGGATCAAGACCCACGTTATCCTTTTAATCACCCTTAACTCAATGGTAGAGTGTTCCGCTGTTAACGGAAATGTTGAAAGTTCGAATCTTTCAGGGTGAGAAAATAAAAATTTAGAACCGGTGACAGCGAGCCGGGGCTGCCCAGTCTAGGGTGGTGTAAGGAGAAACGAAAATGATTGCTTCACGATATAAACGCAGGGCCCTAGTTCCAAATCTTAACTAGGGTCAGTAGCTTGAAGGTCAAGCATCCGGTTTTTACCCGGGAGTCAAGAGTTCGATTCTCTTCTGGCCTATTATCGTGAGGATTCGTAGCTCAATTGGCAGAGCATTCGGCTTTTAACCGAAGGGTTGTGGGATCGTACCCCACCGAGTCTATTTAAACAAACAGCACTTCGGTGCAGAAAAGAGAGAAATATTATGAAGGGGTTTAATTAAAACAACGACTTACAAGACGCGAGCAAAAAATCTGACGATGCTATTGAGTATTTGAGGAAATCTTTTGTTGGTATCAGCACAGGTCGGGCTAGAACAGGTCTTTTATCTAGCATAAAAGTTGCAGCTTACGGTGGGGTTTCTACCCTAGAACAGCTTGCTTCAGTTACAGGAGACGGATATAACACTTTACGTGTAATATGTTTTGATCGTGGGATTGTTGGAGCGGTTTACAAAGCAATCATAAGCAGTAACATGGGACTTAACCCTCAGAGGGCTGGAGACACGCTACTAATTAAAGTGCCGTCTTTAGACGATGATCAAAGAGTTAAGTTAGATAAAAGAATAAGATTTTTAGCGGAAGAACAACGTATTGTTATACGAGGTATTCGCAAAAATGTTCGAAACCAGGCTAAACGTGATGGGTCCTTGGATAAAATAAAAAAATCTCTCGATAAATTGATCGAGGAAAAAATCAAGATAGTTAATGCGATGATGAGATCAAAGCTCGATGCTATTCATTGGAAGGATCCTCGATGGAATAAGTAACACACCTGCCGGTGTGGCGGAATTTAGTAGACGCGCTAGACTTAGAATCTAGTTCTGTGATGGAGTGAAGGTGCAAGTCCTTTCACCGGCATAAATGAGTCTTGGTTTTCATAACTTTGCTCGTTGACAATTAATAGGCTTATGATAAAGTGAGCGTAGTTCTTTAACAATCAGTCCAGAGACTTTAATAAAGTCAAAAACATCATGGGGGTGTAGCTCAGTGGGAGAGCATCGCGTTTGCAACGCGAGGGTCGCAGGTTCAAATCCTGTCACCTCCATAAAGATGGAAACATCTATAAAATCTACCGGAGAGTGGCTCAGCCTGGTAGAGCGCTGCGTTTGGGACGCAGATGTCGCAGGTTCAAATCCTGTCTCTCCGATATGGATAGTAAAGCAGACAAGCGTGCTGCTACGGTTTTGAAAACCGCTAGTGCTTAACGGCATGGGGTGCAAATCCTCTGCTATCCTTCTTGGGTGCATGGCCAAACTGGATAAGGCATTTCGCTACGAACGAAAAGATTTGGGGTTCGAATCCCTATGCGCTCATTTTAAGATTTAACCAAACCCTTATACACCATAAAAGCCACAACACCCTGAGCTAAAATATTAGTCCCAGGCCCAAGAACCATCTTATTTAGAGGTGTTTCTTTCCCTATCACAATATGCCCAACAATCCCAGCAGGGATCACCAACCACATAGCCTGCTCACGAGTTATCCATTTTTTTAAATATGGTGCTCCATACCAAGCAGCGGTATAGGATGCGGCGAAATCGAATATAGCGAAAGGCCCTATGCGATGTGATCTTAGCTTTTCGATTGTATTCATTATTACATTCTACCAAAAGCCTTGACGATCCGACCCATCGTGTTAAACTAAGCATAGTAACTCAGCCAGAGGATAAAATGAGAAAAAACGACCCTATTAGTAACCTAATGATTAAAGATGTAGTCACTATTCAAGTTGGCCAACCAGTGAGCGCTGCGCGTAAACTGTTGGAGGAAAAAGGGTTTCATCACCTTCCTGTCTTGGATGGAGAAAAGCTAGTCGGCCTACTCAGTAGACTTGACATTGTAAAACTGTGTTTTGATGCCTATGACACTGACGACCGCACTATGGATGTTGTTCTTGATGATCTATTCACGCTAGATAAGGTCATGGCGTCCGACTTGGTGACTATCGGCCATAAGGACACCGTTCGGGAGGCTGTTAACCTGCTAGCTGACGGAACCTTCCATGCGCTTCCTGTCGTTGAAAATGACTCATTGAAGGGTATTGTTACCAGCACTGATCTACTTCAGTATTTAATGAAACAATACTAATTCAAGCATAGATAAGTGCTAAATAATCTCCGGTCTCAGGGCCGGAGATTTTTTGGTTAGAACCCTCCGCACCGACATCCTTTTCTAAAAAGGTCTAAGGTATCACAGTTGCATAGATTTGCGTGGCAGCTACAGGAGCAAAGAATTTTATTGCACTTCGTGTGTCTGCCACGCTCCTTATAGAAATTTGCCCAGAAACACTGGATACTACTTAATCTCCAATATTTGCAATTTTTTCTAATACACTCACTTGGTGTTGAGTGTTTACAGGTTTTCTTAAGTACAAACAGCTTATTGATCCTTTTATTGCTATAGTAGCACAGGAGTATCAGACCTTGAAGCATTCAAAAAATATGATAAAGTCGGATATGGATAAAAAAGAAGAGCCTTGGTGGAAAAAACACACCGCATATAAATCAGACAAAATCATAAAGATGGTAGAGAATAGCCCGGAGGAATTCATGATTTCCCGGACAGAGATTTTGCAACTAGTGATGGATTTCAAAACCCTAAAAAACAGATTCTCTAATATATGTATGTTTTCTGACGCTGCTTGGGATTACCAAGACGAATGGGATTCTCTCACAGATGAAGAGAAAAAAGCTCGTCGTGCTGAATATGATAAAGCAGAAGAAATGTTAAAAGAAATTTTCGATAATCAGTAACTACTTGTGGCGACGTGCTGCTTTTAGTTTCTTAGCTTTAAATGCATTGGCGTCTGACTTAGTATCTTTGATGATACCGACTATATCAGATCCGGCTTCCTTTAATATAAAGGCAACCGCTCCCAGCCAGCAAAGCCAGGCTAGCATTGGCCACTCTTGATCGCTAAATAGAGCTAATGCAACTGGGAAAGCAAATAATCCGGTAGCAGGAAGAAGGACTTTTTCTGCCTTGGGGATTAATCTCTTTAGATCTCGGTATTCTGGCTTTTCAGCTAGCAGTAGCACTTCGTATTTGTTTAAGAAGAGCTTAGAAGCTGCGAATCCTGCCCCGATAGCAGCTAAGAAAACCATTTTACGTATTTTTGAGAAGCCAGATAAAGCTCCAAACTCTCCGAGTTGTTTGGTGGTTATTACGGGCCTCTGTGGAAGCACATTTCTAGGGCGGGGGCGTAATGTGGGTCTTTGCTTGAGGCCAGACTGGGCTTTTTTGGGGCGTTGCTGGGTGGGGGGCTTCGGAATCACGGCTCCGGAGGAGCCCTGGTAAGCCGACTGGAGGTCTTGTCCCGTTATCTCCTGTGCTGCACTTAAGTACGGATTCGTCATAGCTTTTATATTAGCAAATTGAGACGTCAAAATGTGTAAATCATTTTTTACTGATTTTTCTTGAAAGAGTTGACAGGGCTCAGGCCCTCACCCGTATATGGGGGTGTAAGCAACGCGGATCGTTAGCTTAATTAGTAGAGCGCTCGGCTGAAAACCGAATAGCCCCAGTGCAATTCTGGGACGGTCCATTTATGCCACGGTCAAGGACCGGATTTGGTTCCAACCCAGATCCAGCTGGGCGCGATACCTAGGTGGCATGACTTGGTTTATGATCATTAACAATTTGGAGAGTTTATTGGCCCTATGGTCTAGTCTGGTTTAGGACGGGACCCTCTCAAGGTTCAGTCTCGGGTTCAAATCCCGATAGGGTCATATACAGTTGCGTCGTTCAATTAGAAGGACACTACCCTGCGAAGGTAGAGATATGAGTGCAAATCTCGTCGTGGCTATAATAAATGCTGGTGTAGTATAATGGCATTATATCTGTTTTGTAATCAGATGACGCAGGTCCGATTCCTGTCACCAGCTTTTGGTCCCATGGTGAAATAGAATCATGTGAGTTTTCTAAACTTAGGGTCCAGGTGCGATTCCTGGTGGGACTATATGCTCCTATGGTGAAGTAGAATCATTACCGGCTTCGAACCGGTGGTCGAGAGTGCAAGTCTTTCTAGGAGTATTTGCGGGTATGGTGTTTAACAGTAGCATGCGAGATTTCCAATCTTTTGGTGAGGGTGCAATTCCGTCTATCCGCTTTTGGTATAATAAACGTATGAGTTATCACTTTGCAGGAAATTTTCAAGGAATGCCAGCTGACATAGTTATCAGAGAGGCACGAAAGCAAAAACAAGCGGAAAGCGCAGTTTCAGCTATTCTTAATCCTTTGAATTTTGTTGTTAAAAATGGTGCAAAGGTGGTAACAGGCTCTTCGCCTCATGTTGTTAGTGAAGAGCAGTATATTAAGGCTATTATTCTTAAAACACTTGAAGAAAATGGTTTAGCTCCCTTATCTGGTCTAGAACGAACTATTCGTAAAGTAGTTGTGGATGTCATGAAGGAGAATGGTCTTATTACTCCCCACCCTCACTGGAATAGTGGCTTACGCAGAAAAAAATAATTTAAGCTTGTGGTGTAATAGAAACATGTGAGTTTCCTAAACTTTTGATCCGAGTGCGATTCTCGGCAAGCTTATCCTGCCGGTATGGTGAAATTTAGTAGACGCGCAACACTTAAAATGTTGTTCCTAACGGAGTGGGGGTGCAAGTCCCTCTATCGGCAATCATATTGAAAACAACCTGAGTAAGCCTAGAAAGCGAGGCGCACGACTGTGGATTGTGATAGAGAGGTGCAAGTCCTCTACTCAGGATTTGGTTCTTCTTGATCGGAAGAGTATCACACAAGATATCAGAGCACAGAGACCGATCTCTCTCAACCGCACGGCAGATTTGTAGTCTGTTAGCCCAACGCTCGTTGGTCTGGTCGAAATCCAGGGTAGTGTAGAAATATCGGTGATACGCTTTAAGCAGAACCAATTCGCCTGATTAGTATAATAGTAGTACATAACATCGACATTGTTAAAGCAGAAGTGCGATTCTTCTATTGGGCATTTATACGCTAAGGGATTGTAAAATAGATTTATTGTGATTAAATCACATATGGTTTACAAAAAAGAAGCACACAAACGCGCCTTGGAATTAAGAATTAAAAATAGGTTATCCAATAAAGACGTAGGAGCCGCTCTTTCGAAAGAGGGGTTTTCAGTGGCCCATAGCACCCTGGCTGATTGGCTTAAAGCTCGCCCTCTCGCTAAGGAAGAGTACCTTCAAATTATAAAGGATAAAAATTCTTATGATCCGGGAAGCCCCTCTAAATATTATGATCTGGTTGAAGATTTCGGTTACAAGCTTAGCCGTAAACAAAAAGGTAAAATTGCAGAATCTGCTGTTCTTTTTCGCTTAAACCTTTTTAAGGTAGATGTATATGCTTCTGTTTTTGACGGTGATATTGCAGACTGGGTTATAGAGCTACCTGATAAGGTTTTTTATAAAGTTCAAGTAAGGTGGTGTAAAATTCCTAAAGTAGGTAGTCCTTTGGTTAGTCTTGTATCTAAGGATAGTCGTAAGGAAGGGGAGCAGCATCGTCGCTTTACAAATAATGATTTTGATTTTATCGTAGGCTACCATTTATATTCAGATACAGCTTATGTTTGGTCTTTTGATGAAACCTCAAATCATAAAACTACAATATCTGTAGAAGAAGATGCTAAAGAAGCATGGCATAAAATCTTCCCCAAGTATATAGATGATTAATTTTTCGGCGTATAGTAGAATGGCTATAACATCTGGTTTACATCCAGAAGATGGGGGTCCGATTCCCTCTACGCTGATTTCGGCAACTAAGCATAATTGGTTTAATGCCCTGCGCTCATAACGCAGCTGATCCAGGTTCGAGTCCTGGGTTGCCGATCTTGCCTCTGTAGTTTTTAACTAGTAAAATACGAGTGTGGTATACTTGAGTTCCGAGTGCAATTCTCGGTGGAGGCTTCCGGTTGCATTTGCTACAATAGTTTAATGAACAGACTCGGACTATATATGACACCAGAAAGCGGCCCTACTAGCTGGGGTGCTGTCAGGCAGGGTGTTAAAAACGTTAGTGATAATGACTTTCGTAAGCATTTCTCAAAACTAGCTTTCAAAAATAAAGGCCCAAGCCTACTCTCCAAAGTTAAATCCTTATTTACTTCGAGCCCTAAAGGCAGGCATGCTGCTAGCAGACATCATAGCTTCCGCAACCCGGAAGAAGGGGCCTTTCGTCCAGGATTTATATCTGGGTACGGTGCTGCCACAGAAGCTGTAGGAGCAGAAGTCCTACAGGAAAGTAAAAAGGCATTATCTAAAATGGCTTTATTCACTATAGTAATAGTGCTACTCTATTTTCTAAAAATGAGGTAATATGTATTGGAGAAGAAACCCTTCGGAAGAGCAACTACTCAAGATATTGGAAGAAGACTACTTCGATCAACCAGGATTCCTTCGACGTAAAGATCTGGTTAAAATCAACTCTTTGAGAGACTCTTTGGGTTTGCCGCAGGTAAATGCGGGCCTGAGCCCGCTGGAAGAAATATCACCGGTTGGGGATATTTATGAAATTCCAGCAACGAGAGTAGGAGAAGCTCCTGTAATAATTGATCCCTTCATTGAAGTTCGTGAGCTGTATCTCCAATTTTTAGAAAAAGAAGAAATGATGCAGCGACATAAGGATTACTGTCGAGTAATGACTAGAGCGACTGCTTCCACTCGAAATGGCCTTACTCCTATTGAGCCTTTGGCTACGGGGGGCACAAATGGTGGCCCTATTTTGTGCGATATGTGTGCGAAGCCTTTTCCTTTGGAGGGCAACAAATTCAACGGAATAACCGCCGACGCCGCTTGGGATCTTCCTCATCCAGAGCCTTTTTACAGCTATATAATGGGCCACCTGACTCTGCTTACGGAAACTAACGGCACTTTCAGAGCATATCATGGGTATGAAAATTCTGGCTGTGGGGGTAGGGCTACCCTGGCTGATAGAGTGGCTCGTAAAGAATTTCAATCTTCGGGCTTATCTTCTAATGAAAGAAAAACTCTTAAGAGATTCTTGCTTGAAGAAATTGGTATTTTGAATGGAGATCAGCGTAATAGCACTATCGGTGATCTCCAGAGAAGTTTATTTTTCTATGATCCCGGCGTAGGTATTAACGGCCCCGATTGACAGTCAGGCAATCTCGGATATAATCTATAATTGAGGTTATCTATGGCATATAGTGATAAAGTAATTGACCATTTTAATAATCCGAGAAATGTTGGAACATTAGATAAGAAATCATCTGATGTTGGTACTGGTATTGTTGGCGCTCCGGAATGTGGGGACGTCATGCGTTTACAACTTAGGATTATAGATGATATTATCATTGATGCTAAATTCAAAACCTTTGGTTGTGGTTCAGCTATCGCTTCATCTTCTTTGGCAACTACCTTAATTATGGGCAAATCATTAGCTGAAGCCTGTGATATAAAAAATGTCCAGTTTGTAGAAGAATTATCTCTGCCTCCGGTAAAGATCCACTGCAGTGTTCTTGCTGAAGATGCAATAAAAGCAGCCATTAAAGACTATAAAGAAAAAAATAAATGACCAAACAACTACTACTTATCAGGCTGGCTGATCTTCTTAATGAGGGGGAGATAGCGGAAGAAGTTCAACTTAGGGAGGATACCCTTAATTTTAAATTGTCTGACGGATCTGGTTGGTATAGCCTTAAACTAACTCCTATAGTTTAATGCTGCTGGGTTTTCTCTAAGTAATTTGCGATAATCAAACTATGAGATATCATGATTATCAGGAGTGGGAACACAACCCTATTCCGGGACATAAACGTAATCAGCTTCTTAAATGGCTAGCTAAAGAGGTGATTCGTTATGAAAGAGAAGAAGACTTTGATTACTTTGCTGGTCTTTTTGACGATATAGCAGAAGTTGATCCCAGTAAAACTGGAAAATTCTCTCAATGGATACTTAAACAACTTGTATCTAACAGACTGCAAGCACCGGATGACTTTGAAAAAGTTAACCAAGCCCTTACTCTTTTCCTTAAAATAGCCCGCAGACTCCCTGCCGAAAATAGGAATATCCTCGCTTACCAGAACTACTCAGAGCTATTCAGAACTATAGAAGAGTTCCTTCCTAAAACGCGCTCTAAAAAAGAGTTGCGAAATATGGGTACTAAACTAGTTTATAGAGACGATACGTATTCGGTCTATGAACTAAGCACTCCAGAGGCAGCTATGGCTGCATCTAAGAATACCGGTTGGTGTACTTGCGGAGAAAAAATGGCTAAGCAATATCTAAAGGATGCTAATCTTTATATTTTTTATAAGGGGGAAGAGCGATTTTTGCTTGCCCACCCCGGCACACATGAAGTTATGACTGTGGACAATGATCCCTATGAGGCTAATGATCCGCATGTTATGTCCATATTTGCAAAGTATTTGCCAGACATGCTATGTGATGAGTGCAAAAATAGCTTGAAAAATAAAGAGTGCTATTCCTGCCTCTCTCGTGGTTGTAGCTGTTACTTTATAAAATGCTCGGAAGGCACCTGCGACGAATGGATGTGCGGAGGTAGTGAATGTGGTGCTCAGTGTAAAAACTGTGAGGTGTGGTTTTGCCATGATCACGTTGTGGATGAATGTGATGGCTGTGATAGTAGTGGCCCTCGTCACCTATGTAGAGACTGTTTTGAATCATGTGACTCGTGCAATAGAATAATGTGCGTTGATCACCAAGGCCACTGTAATGTGTGCGAGGGGCAATCCTGTGACGACTGTATGGAGGAATGCTACTCCTGCAATTTATCCCATTGCAGTGATTGTACCTTTAACTGCGGCTCTTGTGGAGAAGAGTCCTGCAAAGATTGTGTGAGCAAATCCATGAAATTATCTTCTATACAAACTACCGAATGTAATGACTGTGGAGGTACCTACTGTCCAGACTGTTTATCTTTGTGCCTGGGGTGTAAGAATGCGACATGCGAGACTTGTTTTGGGGAGAACCCTAGAGGGGGCCCAGATATATGTTCGGACTGTGTTTACACCGTTGAAATGGAAATCGAAGAGGAAGAGGAAGATTAGCTGAAATTGTTTGACAGTCGGAGTCAGTCTCCCGGTCAATAGGGCAGCGAATTGGTGTAAACAGGAACACGCAACTTTCATATGGTTGAGCCTCCGGGGCAGTACCGGAATTCGCTATGGGGTGTGGTCTAGTCTGGTTGAGGACGCTAATCTGGGGGGTTAGAAGTCGCCGGTTCAAATCCGGCCACCCCGATCTTAAAAACTACTTACTAAGTAGGAAGTAGGCTGCCACGGCTGCGCCGAGTAGTGCTAAGCCAATCATTGGTTTTTTGTAGCCAGCTGGGGCCGTTCCATAGTCAGCTAGTCCTTTAGGAATTGGCTTTCCCTGCCTTTTGAACTTAGCTATCAAGATATCTTTATTGGTTGGGCACTGCCACTTACCACACTTACATACGGGGTTCATCACGCCCTGGCCCGGAACACTACATCTTTGGTGCTTTGGTGCAGGCCCACATCCTCTTGGGGGTGTGGGGCATTTTCCAAAGTCAGGATCTCCTTGCCTCTTTAGCTTGCAGGGACAAGCGGGTGGTCTAGGCTTGCATTTTCCAGCATGAAATAGTTGTCCTGGTGCACAAGGCTTACAGTAGTCACCACCAGCATCTTTTGATTTAAAGTGTGTTTTTGGGCAACTTCCTTTAAAGGGTATTGAGAGCGGTGGTCGATTGAGCTTGGGCTTTGCTTTCTTTACTGATTTTTTAGGAGCTTTTGGTTGTCTGGGCTGGCTTGTTGCCTGCTTGAAACAGGAGGGGCATGTTTCCTTGGTGCATTCTGAAGAAGGGTAATCAAAAATAGTCCATTCTTCGCAGCTTCTGAATCCTCCATCGGGTGGGTCCATCAACTCCAGGAAATCTGGGTCATCGTCACAATCTTCTCCGGAATCGGTTTCTCCGGGATCGCAGTCTGCTCCTTTGCAAGCCTCAGACCATTTGGTCATCTTCATGCCGATTGTAGAGCATTTGGGATCTTGGACGTAGAATTTACCTGTGGTCTTATTTTTAGCTGTGGATATAACCTTTCCACCGGAAACAGAACCTGCGGGAGGGGGTCCTGGCGGTGGTGATACATCCCCTTTTCCGCTGAAGGAACCTAGCATTCTGGGAGTCATCGATTCGTAATCAGATAAGTTGCCTGGTCTCATGCTATGATTTTAACAAAAAAAACCCATATTATTTAGTTAATTTGGGAAGTAAAAACTAGACGGTTTTGCTCATATTTGATATAATTATAAATGTGCGAAACTGCTAAACAACAGGTCGGAGGGGGAACCCAGCCGACCTGTCTTTTTGTACTTTCGTAACGAAAGGGTATTATGATCTTTTACAATGCATTTAATCCTATTGATCGGGATTTTCTAGACGAAAACAACCAAATCCGCTCATACTTGTGGAAGGACTATTGGAGGGCTAGGGAGCAAGACCCCGAAACTCGAAGAGAGGTTAGAATTGAAAAGGCAGAAACTAAAAAACGCATTCACCAAAGGGATCGACGAAGTACGAAGTATAAACTTCGGAACATAAAAGATGACTATGGAGCCTATTAAAACTATATAATCTTCTTTAGTGAGATCTCATATTGTGCATATATTTATCTGTGATACACTAATCTCAGTGAATTACCTTAAGGAGACTATGTAATGAGTGAAACTACTAGAACTGCAGCTACTCGGCCTTGTAAAACTTGTGCCGTAAGGCCTTGTGTCTGCCCTTGTAAACATTGCAGTGAAGACGTGTGCGTCTGCACGCCGGAGGAGAAGTTTGTGCGGCTAGCTAATACTAGAGGTACTAAATTTGTCCATGTATGTAAGCTATTGAAAAATCTAGGAATATCTTACGCGTATGATATCAATGCTGAAGTGGCAGAGGAGCTTTTAGAGCACTTTGATACCAAGCTTGGTGAGGTGCGTAAGGCTTGGGAAGATAAAATCGCCAAGAGCAAGGAAACTGCGGTAGCTGTGGAAGCGGTAAGCGTTGAGTAACTAGACCTGCAGTAAGAAAAATAAAAACCGCAACTCTTGTTGCGGTTTTTATTTTTCTATTTTTTGTTTAGGAGATCTTGGCGGTTAGTTAGGTAATCTTCGTGGCTGCTGCGGTCTAAGACAAAGGAAAAGCCTCCTACAATCAACCAACTTCTAATTAAGGGTCCTGGGATTGTGTAGCTTAGATTTGGTTCTGGTATCCTGGATTCTTCCGATAGTTGGACCATCGTTATTCCGCGAGATATACCAATTAATTTTCCTTCGGAAGTAAAAACCCCCCCGCCGCTGCTTCCGAACAGAGAAAAAGCTGTAACTATTTGGCGATTACTGCTTATAAAGGCTATCCTCCCACTTGTAAGTAGTGGGGGATTCCCCAGGGGGCAGCCTGCGATATGAATAGGCTGGGTTAGTGTTAGATTTGATCTCATAGTAACCGAATCAAAAGTAGCCACTGGGCCTATACTGCTTGGGGTTTCTATTTCTATTAAAGCTAGATCTAGGTCCTTGTCCTTACCTATAACTCTTCCTGGGTATGCTACGGTGGAGCTAATGGTAGCATCTCTTAGATAGTGATATCTGCTTACTGTTACATTCTCGTTGTCTGCTACAACATGTTGGTTTGTAAGTATGTAGGAAAAACAAGAGTCATCTACTATATTTTCAAATACCACTACTCCTGATCCACTGGATCCGGGTGTAGATATCTTGACCGTAGTAGCTAATATATTTAGCGCTGTCTCTGCAGAAAGCTCTCCTTTCTGAGAGGGCAGATCCCTCAGTAAATCCTGTTTTATTTTTTGTAGAGCTTCTTCATCTATAGTAGGACTAGTGTCTTCCTCAAGCAGGGAAATGGCCTTTAGAGAGAAATCTGACATCAAATTAGTGGCGTGGTCTAGGGATCCGGGATAAGCTATCATATATGTAAGACTAGAAAGAAGAAAGGCAATTATAGGTGTTAAGAAGAGTATCTTCAGAGTAAATTTTTTCCGCATATTATTATTGTCTACTATTTATGATATTTGGTCAAGATGATATTTTTAGACTATGTCCAACCCTCTTAATCATTATATTCAATGATATACTAACTATACGAGATTTGAGGAAATTATGGGTAAAATAGTAGGTATAGATTTAGGTACAACCAACTCAGCAATAGCTTTTATGGACGGGGAAGAGGTTAAGGTAATTCCAAATAAAAATGGAGATAACACAACCCCCTCGGTTGTGGCGTATGTGGGTGACAGTATCCTAGTAGGCAAAATAGCCAAAAACCAAGCCACGACAAATCCTAGAAATACTATTGCCTCAGTTAAACGAATAATTGGGCGTCGAGTAGTGGAAATACCAGATACTTCGAAAAAAGTTACTTATACTTTGGTGGGCCTACCGCAGCATCCAGTACAAGTTTTAGTGGGAGAGAAGGGTTACATGCCACAAAAAATCTCTGCTGAAATACTGAAAGAGCTAAAAGCTGCTGCTGAGGAATACTTGGGAGAAGAGGTAACTGAGGCAGTTATTACTGTGCCCGCCTACTTCAACGATGGGCAGCGTCACGCCACTAAACATGCTGGTAATATGGCAGGATTAGAAGTAAGAAGAATAATAAATGAGCCAACAGCGGCGGCGCTAGCCTATGGGATTAAAGACACAAAAGAACAGAAGATCGCAGTATTCGATCTTGGTGGTGGAACTTTTGATATTTCCATACTGGAGATAGGAAATGGTGTGTGGGAAGTCCAGTCTACCAATGGAGACACCTTTCTTGGCGGGGATGACTTTGATAGAGAGATAGTTAACCTGCTCGCTAGATATTATCTAAACCAGCCAGAAGGGGTAGACCTTCGTGAGCACCCTTCAGCTATGCAAAAGTTAAAAGAAGCTGCAGAAAGGGCTAAGCATGAACTATCCGAAGCTCTAGAAACTAAAGTTGAAGTTTTATTCTTAAGTGAAGGATTCAAGTCTCTTGAATTTACTATTACAAGATCTAAGTTTGAGTCCTTGATTGAAAAGTATCTAACTAAAATAGAAACATGCTGTAAGCATGCGCTGAAAGACTCAGGCTTAGCCTCCTCCCAAATAGATGAGGTGGTTCTAGTAGGAGGGTCTACAAGAGTTCCTGCTGTAAGGAATCTTGCGAAGAGGCTCTTTAATAAGGAGCCAAATACGTCTGTCAATCCTGATGAAGTTGTTGCAGCGGGTGCTGCTATACAGGGAGCAATCCTATCTGGAGAGAAAAAAGGAATGGTTCTTGTAGATGTCACTCCGCTTTCCCTAGGAATCGAAGCCGAGGATGATTTGATGGAGGTGTTGATTCCTAGAAATACACAGATTCCGTGTGTTGCTAAGGATATTTTTACCACCACGGAAGAGGACCAGACTGAAGTGGATGTCTTTGTCTATCAAGGAGAGAATAGGCGTACTACTAGAAACAGAATGCTAGGCCAATTTGTTCTAGAAGGCATTGTTTCATCTTTCTCTAGTGAGCCGCAGATTGAAGTAAGGTTTGCTATAAATGCTGATGGTATTTTAGAGGTATCTGCCAAAGATTTAGCTACTGGCATGGAGCAGAAAACAACTATCAAAGATTCCTCCTCTATAAATCCCGATGATCTTAATAAGATGCTGACTATAGAAGAGGATGACGATTACGATGCTGATGATAATGAGGAGCTAACTTTAGCGGAGATGATTCAGCTAGGGGAGTCCTTACTTATTGATGCTAGAAATGGGCTAGAGGAATTTTCTGATGTTCTTGATCGTGAAACCCTACTAAAGATTAATACTTTAAAAGAGGAGTTAGCTGAGGCCTTGGATTCAGAAGATGAGACAAGGATCAGTGGATCTATTGAGTCAATGCTAGAGCTTTGGGATCAAATAGAGAGTTCCCTAGAAGAAGAGTAACCCAGCACCTAGTGCTGCGGCTAAAGTCCCTAATCTAGCTTGCTGAGGCGTAATGATAGGCTTACTTGGCGAAGAGGGGAATCTCATTGGCTGCCTACCTGATTGTCCGGGTCTGCGCATACCTCTGGGGGCTATCATCATTCTAGGAGCACCCTGCTGAGCAAGTGGAATATTTGGTCCTGGTAATACTCCTGGTGGCAACATTCCTGGGGGATAGACTCCGGGCGGGTACCCTGGAAATTGCACCCTTGGTATTCCAATAGTTTGGGCTGGGGCTACAGCAGGGGAGATGATTTCTGATGGTGCGACCTCTCTTGAAGCCTCCGGCCTACCTTCGGCTTGCATCTGAACCTGAACTGCAGGTCTTGACCGAAGCTCCTCTAGTCTCAATCGTGCTTCTTTTTCATTCCTAGCTTGCTCAGCATCTCTTGCAGAATCTACTCTACTCATAGCTTCTGCTCTCGCTTTAGTAGATTCTTGCTTCTCTTGTTCTCTTCTTGTTGCACGCTCTTTTTCCTTGTTGGACTCTCGGGATCGGGCTCTTTCTTGTGCTCTCTCCTTTCGAGCCTCTGCGGCTCGCTCGGCGGCTCGCTCGGCGGCTCTCTCTGCGGCTTTCTCTGCGGCTCGCTCTTTTCTAGCTCGCTCTCTTGCTGCGGCTTGCTCCTTGGAGATAGAGGGACCTGCCGATCTGACAGACATAGACGGATTTCTGGTTACTGATCTAAGTTTTTCTATAAAATCAGGACCACCAAAACCATAGTAACTTCCCAGTCCGCCATAGCTACCGGGGTTTGAATATATATAACTCATACTTAAAAGTATAACAAAAACTACCCATTTTCCCGTTTTCTAATGAATATTTTTTGGTAATTGGGGTCATTATAGGAATCAAAGTTCCACTCAGTTTGTGATAGAGGGACAGCAGTGTAATCAAAAGACAAATATGGATACAGAGGATGCTCCTGCAGCATCCCATGTAATAGTTTAAGTATACTTGGTAGATTATCCGCATTATCTTTCGATAAAACCAAATTTAGCTTTAGATGATTCCTGGTTCTTCTGGATTTCGTTCTAAATCGTTCTAGCCCATAAGCAATAATACCTAGTTCTTTGGCTGTAGAAGGTATATGACTATATACCATAGCGGCTGTATGCTTGTCTGCATATTTTATAGAAAATAGTTCTGCGGTCATGTTGGCTTACTTCTTGGTTAAAATATTCAAGTAGATAGATAGTGTAGCCATTCCGGATAAGTAAAGCAAGCTCTTCTTCATAAAACCGGACAAGGAAAGAAGTTCTTCGACTGCGATTTTAGTTTTATAATCGAAACGGCGAGCTAGCTCTTCAATTGGGATATGCTGAATTCGGTTGACATAAGCCTCTAGATCCTCAGCGGTTCTAGAGACAGTGGACAAAGTCTTTCGTCCTTGGCGTATGGCACCCTGGGCCTCCTGCAAAGCTGCATCCGCTCTTGCGGAGGCAGAACTTACGTTTTTTAAAGCACTTTTTCCGGTGCTAAAGAGCCCGCCAAAGCCAGTATTTTTATGTGTAGATCCGTACATCTAAGACACCTCACTACTAGTATACATAATTATCTTAGCTTGATGAATAAGAATATCAGACTGATTGTTAAAAGAGCCCCAAATAGGGTTTTTCGTTCCAAATAATCATCATCGCTAAGCCCATTAAGAACCTTATACTTAGCTATACTTCCGATGTTAATATCTTCATGGCCACCTCCTGGGGCCCTAACCCATAAACCATCTTCATCAGAAGGATCTGCTGGGGTACATCCCATTTTTCTATACCACATGCGTAAGTTCTCTTTAGATAGGATCTTTGTGTGGTAAGGAATAATTCTTCCTACCAAGGTTATCTTATTTTTGTCTACTAGATGTAAAACCTTTGACATTGCAGTAGATCCTTGTTTTTTTCCTGGGTTAAGGGCGCGGACTGAAATAAAATGAATATAATTGTCAGCTTCTGAAAGTGGTCTCATCTCAAGAGCCACTGAATCATCTATTATTAGCTCTTCTTCATCATCTGGGTTTATCCCAAACTGTGATGTGGCCTGGGCCAGCTCTAGCAGTTCTGTCATGAATTTGTCGGAAGATAGCATTGATTTATGATACCATATGTGAATGAGTCAGTCGCGGATAGATAAAAAGCGGGATAAAGAATTGCAGCTAAATACTGCTATAGATGATATGGAAAAGGCTGCTGCCTTGGTCAAGGTAATGACTGCAGAAGTAAAATCTGGAGTAATCCCGCAGTCTGATCTGCTTAATGCCATAAAGAGCCTTCAAGCTAAGGGCCAAAAAGTAAAAATTTATAATGCCCAGGCAAAAGTTTTTGGGGAGTGGACAGCGGTTACCTTGGGAGAGGATGCACTACCTGCTCCCAAGACCAATAATAGTCTGTGGATATTTATATCGATTATTGCGCTTGTGTATCTTGTTACTAAATAAAATTCTGTTATCGTAGCCTATATGAGTGATCTAACTGAGTTAAATTCTTTATTTGCTGAAGACGGCGGGCCATCTGAAGAGTTTAAGCCTAATGATTTTACTTTCCGCCTAAAACCACGAACTAAGGTGAACAAGGAGGGGAAAATAGGGCCTTACCGAGAAAAATATCGGCCACAAAGATTTAACGAGATAGTTCCCACCTGTTCAGTTGAACAGCTTAGGAACCAAGTTGATAACCCAGGAGCATCTCAAATATTCTTGATGGAAGGCCGTAGCGGCACAGGCAAGACAACTTGTGCCAGAATTCTAGCAAGGGCGCTCGTTTGCTCAACTGATAATACTTACGAAAAGCCCTGCCTAGAGTGCAAGAACTGCAAAGAATTTGATAAAAATCCTATAGATCTACTAGAAATAAATACTGCTGATAAAAATAAAGTAGATGATATACGTAATCTGGTAGTGGATATGAATACTATGTGTGCTCATTTTCCAAAAAAAGTATATATTCTTGATGAGGTTCAGAGGCTAACTAAGGACGCTCAGCAGGTTCTTCTTACAGAACTTGAAGAGCCGCATAGGCATTTGGTGGTATTTCTCTGCACCACAGATGTCTCAAAAATAAACAAAGCCTTAGTGGATCGGTCTTGTCGGATAACATTTTCAGATCTAGAAACACAGCATGCTAGGGATATCATAGATCAAATTTTTAAATACGAAAACTTATCCGCTTCTGATGAAGTCAAAGAGAGCCTCTTCTTTCAAGCTGGTGGTTCTATACGAGCACTCCTTAACAACATTCAAGCTTACTCGGAAAAGGGGTTCAACCCTAGTAATTGGGCAGAAGATGAAACTTCTGCGGAAGTAAAGACGCTATATAAAGCTATTACCGGAGGGGATTGGGGTGAACTATCTATGCTACTTGCTAAGCCCAATACGCGAAAAGACTCCGAGGGTTTGCGGATGGGGCTTGAAAACTACTTTAGATTTATAATGCTCAAGAAACAAAATATAGATGAAGCTGCAAAACTAGGAAGTGGCCTGATGAGGATATCAGGATCGCTAATTAATTCTGATACTTCCAGTATCTCTATGTATAATAATTTTGTTCTTAAGTGCTTACGCGCATGTACTATTTTTAAGTAAGCAGTGCTACAGCTATAGCCGAAATCAAAGCAATGATACTAGTAATTATTGCTAATATTGTTTTTCTACGGTCTTTTTTGTCCTCGGCAGCTGTTTTCTTAGAATCCAAGAACCCTGCTAACTTTATTGACAGAGAATCTAATTTTTCCTTGGATTCTGCAAAACTAGCCTCCGCTGTAGAGATAGACGTGCTTAGCTGGGTAGATGTTGACTCTAATACTGCTATACGAGATAAGACAGGGGCGGTCCCATCGCCCTCTCTTAGGATTTTAGATAAAGTTCTGACGTCCTTTGTCACATTTGCTAGATCGGCTTTCATTATTGCCAATTCTATTGTATTGTCTTTAATTTCAGATGATAAGCTCTGAATAAGCTCAGTAGTTGTAGCCAAACCGCTAGCCACCTGATTAATCAAAAAGTTTTGATTAATCTCTGTCTGATTTGGTGATTCGTGTGGTGGTGGCATCCATTAACTCTCTTATTTGATGGCAAAGTCCTCGGCATTCTGTGAGATTACTTCGGTATTTATCCTTTTCTTTCTTTAATTCTAACAGACTTGAATTCAAATCAGTTATAAGTTTTTGGATATCACTAAGAGTGTTATGTGAAATAGGTGGAACTGCTTTTTTGGTCTTAAGATCCATGCTTTTATTATAGGGTTTATCTCAAAAAAAGTTATGGTGTTTCTGAAATTAAAGTCCAAAATTTTTCTATCTCCTTGATAGCATCAAAATATGATTGAATATCCATCGGTTTTATGACATAGGAATTAGCATAATTATCAAAAGCGGCTAAGATATCGTGCTTTTCTTGGCTGGATGTTAGTATTACCACAGGTATTCTTTTATAGATCGGATCAGTTTTTATATTCTTAAGAACTTCTATACCATCCATAACAGGCATATTTATGTCCAAAATAATAAGATCAGGGATGGTCTTAGCTAAGTATTTTATGCAGTCCTTGCCACTGGAGACCACGGATAAATTACTTTGTAAACTTGATTGCTTCAAAGCGGTTGATATAAAGACTACATCATGGGGGCTATCTTCTACTAGTAGTATATTTAAATTCATTATTCCCCCAGAACAGGCAGTGATATATGAAATGTAGTTCCCTCACCCACCTCGGACTCAATCCAAACTTTGCCGTGATGGTGATCCACTATCTGTCTTACTAGAGCTAAGCCTATACCTCTACCTACGTAAGTTTCTTTTGGGTGTAGTTGTTTAAATATTTTAAACATCTTTTTATGATTTTTCTCATCTATGCCTATGCCTTTATCTGACAGGGTCACTTTTACGTAGGTATCTGATGCTACTATCTTTATAGAGATAAGAGGCTTTTCTCCTTCTTTACTATATTTAATAGCGTTATCTAAGAGGTTTTGAAATAGCTGAATCCACTGCCCTTTTATACCTTTTATATGGGCTTTGCCCTTACACTTAATGATAGCTCCGGAAGCATCTATTTTATTTTTTAAATTCTTCTTCGCTTGTCTTAGAGACCCTACTATACTGATCCTAGTATAATCAAGCTCTTGATTTACTCTGGAGTAAGCCAGGAGGCCATCTATCATTTCTGACATTCGGGTGGCTGCTTCAACCATATTACCTACGTAATGTCTAAAGGTGGGAGGCAGGGCTTGCATTGCAGATTGCAGCATATATGCGTAGCCATTGATAATCCTCAAAGGTTCTCTCAGGTCATGGGAGGCGGCATATGCGAAGTTGCGAAGTTCTTCTTGTATTGCCCGCACTCTGGTTATATCTTGCACCTCGGCAATATAATTCTCATCATCTGTTTTTATAAGAGTAAGCAGCCCCCAAGTATAGTGATCGTTGGCTCTGAATCTACTTTCTAGTATGAAAGAGGAAGTATTTCCTACTGCCAGTTCTTTAAACTTGTTTACCAGGATATTCAAGTCATCATTATGTATGACTTCCATCAGGGTCTTTTCCAATAACTCTTTTTCTGGGAGTAATAAAAATTGTGCTAGTGCTGGATTAACACTTAGAAAGGTTCCATCTTCGTCTAGTACAGCAAGACCTGTTCCTGTGTATTTAAATATTGTTTCGAAATCACTCACGCTATTATTGTAGAATATTTAGAAGGATCTAATGATGAAAATATTGTTAATTGAGGATAATCCTGCTGATGCTAGTCTTATAATGGATTTATGTAAAATAGGATTCGGTTCTGCGGTCATAGAGTGGGCGTCATCTCTGGCTGATGGGATATCCCAACTAGACGTAGATCAATATAACTTGATTATCCTGGACTTGGGCTTGCCTGATAGTGATGGCCTAGATACCCTCTACTCTTTTAAACCTCATACTATATGCCCAATAGTCGTCTTAACTGGGCATCAGAGTGAAGAACTCGGTGTTCTGGCGGTGAAGGGCGGGGCCCAGGATTACCTGCTTAAAGGTGTTGATGCTAAGACGCTATGTCGATCATTGAAATATGCTATTGGTCGTCATTCTAGAAGCAGCATAAAGAAAACAAAAGAGCAGTTCACCAGAGGTATCACGCATTTGACAAGTATTGTTGATAGTTTGACAGGTCCTTTTAAATTAGATAACTAGTAGCCTCCCTTGACTGCGTAAAATTTTGTGATAAAATGCGGGGTAAGGCTAGAGAATGCACGAACGTACTCATCAAATAATTAAAAATCTTGGTTATGACGACAAAATTATTAACCTACTTAAAAAGAAAAAAGCTATAACTAGGAAAACTCTCACCTATCTTAAAGATTTAGGCATCCCAGAACTGGCTTTAAAGCAGATTAAATTTCTAGAAAACTACCCCCAAAAGAAGCTGGTTGGTAAGCCTAATAAAGAGCTAATAGAGCTTTTAGTAAAAAAATGTCGAAGAAGCTTAGATGCGTTCTCTAATAGGCGAATAGAAGCAAAAATAATATTTAAAGATAAGAGCTGGACTATTTATAGTTCCGGTTACCCAAAAAGTGTAGAAAAACTTCACATAGTCTGCAAGCCCTACTTTGATGAGTGGAGTGAAGCTGGTATCGAAGTAGCCTTTGTTTTTGATGGGTCATCTTCGTGGAAAATCGTAACAGAAAAAGAGTCGGACCTACCCGGCAATTAGGATAACTTATGAAACCAGAAGAAACCTGGTCAGACAAATATAAATACTGTATAACTTGCCACAAAACTTCATCCATACATGTTATGGAGGGATACTGTCAAAAATGTTTCGCTAAGTTGGAGGCAGAAATAGAACGCATTTATGTGGATCGTAGTTGTCTAAAATGTGGGGATACCTTCCAATCGGAGGGGCCAGGTAATCGTCGTTGCACTAAATGCCACAAAAAAGACCCGGCGACTCGTCATAGACACCGGTTAAATATTAACTGATAAGTAGGAAAAATGCTATCCACCTTCTGGAAACTATTCCGCCGAAAGGCAGAAGAAGAGCCTAAACTCACCCCGGAATATATTGAATCTCTTCCTGCTGCGGATGATATAACTTTTCACAGGGATTCGAAACGACTGCTTCAGCGGTTTGACGAATACATAACATCGGCAGAGGCAGAATCTGAAACTCTCTCTATAGAGTTAGACGCTTGCCTAGAGCAACAAGATTCCATTAAAGAGCAGCTACGGGTCTTAGACAAGCCACGCTCCTGGCAGGAGCGGGCTCTTCTGCTTAAATTTGACCGACTTCAGCTGCATAGCAATAATTTAATGCAACGTGTTGAGATATACTCTCAGAATATCAAGATATACTTAAATCTAATATCTAAGATACAGGATGTTAAGGCTATGCGTATGAATGGTCTGGATCCAGATAAGATCTCTACTATTTGGGTAGAATTCCGCGAAACATTAGAGCAATATCGTGACAGAGTTATGACGGAAGAAGCTGGCTTTAGTAGTGAGGCTGTTACTACTAGGCAACTAGAAGATAGGCTAGTGGAATTGAAAGATTCTATTTTTCCGGAGAGGCTAGAGGTTGAGGAGGGGGAGGAGAAGATTGAAACCCCTAAAGAAGTAGTAACAACTCCTCTTATACGAAAATCAATAGAAGAGCTTCTTGAAGAAAAAGACTCTGCCGAAGATAGCTATGAATCTTATGAAGTTTACGAATCTTACGAAGATGAGCCAGAACTGGAGTTAGAGTAGTGTTTGTAGATAAAGGGGATAATGTCATTTTAGTGGACACAGATCAACCGCAGTTAAGATCTTACCTGGGGAAACAGTGGAAAGTCGAAGCTGTTATGTTTGGCTATCATCCAGCGTCGGCTATGATCTCCCGAGGTAATCTGCAAGCTAGTGCCTTTATAAAGCATTTGGAGGTTATGCCGCCGTCCGATAGCCCTTTTCCTCATAAAGAGGTTGTTAAAATAAGAGATGTCTTCGAAAAACGAAACTCTTACTCTTGCAATAAACAACTTGTGGGTAAAATAGGTCATATTCGGGGCTATGACTCTAGAAACAGTTTTTACTTTGTCAAATGTACTACTAATGAAGGTGGCTGGTTTCCTATGGATTCCTTGCTCCCTCTAAACTTTAAAGGGGATCATTTTTATTACCCCTTTGAAAAAGTGAAGTATAAGAAAAAAGAAAAAATAATTAATAAAATAAAACAGTCACGATTCAAATGGGGCCAGCTGTTAATGATTGATGGGGAGTGGGTACACGCCTCTGATGTTGAGCCCATCAACTAGCTTTCACTTAAAGGATATATTTATGTTAAGCTACGACTCTTATGATATTTCTGGGTATAACCCAGAAGACTTCGAAGTAGGCAATGTTTACCTGAAGGCATCTAAGTCTAAGGTCTATTATATGGCAATCAGTAAAAAAACTCTAGTAACCTATAAAAATGGGCACTTTGGGAAATTTACGACTAAGAAAGAGGGCCATACGAGTATCGGAATTTCTGTAGCAGAACTTTGTAATAGATGGAAGATAAAATCAGAAGAATTAGATACCTACATGTCGGAACACTTCCAGCCAGATGAGAGTGCTAGAGTTCGAGCAAGAAAATCTGGACCTGCATCAATTAATTTTGAAGAACTACTAACTGAAGATCTTGAAAATTAAAGGAGTTCTGGCCGGATGTTGATATGTTTGATATAATCAAATATCATTAGGATTGCAGATAGGATATTTAATGCTTGAGAACACAGTCAAACTTAAAACAGAAACTGAAACCTTATCTCAAATTAAAGAAATCGTATCTGCTGACCCAAAGGGCCAAGATCTGGTCAAGGCTGCTATAGTAGACGCTATAGCTACCCTGTATACCAAAACGATGCGGGAGGAGCCATCGCTGCTTCTTGTTGAAGAGGCCGCTTTTGCTATCTCCCCAAAGCAGGAATATAAAAAATTCATGAGGAGCCTGACTGGCAAAAGGGGTCCCTATACTGTTACCAAACAGTATAAGTCATGGGTTGGCCTTTCTGAGGGTGTTTATGCCATAGAAGGTTGTGATAAGCTTGTTCCGGTTTCTTGGTGTAAAAAGAAAACTGAGATTAGTAAGTTGACTATTTTGAGCGTTCTTTTGGCTATAAGCAGTCTTGCCCAGAGTGGTTTATTACTTGTCCTGTTGCTTGGATAAAAACTATATTTAAAATCTTCTAGATGTGATATAATCTATCTAGGAGTTTTAATGTACATTTTTGGTGAGCTACCTTCTGATTTAACTGACATAGATGAAAGTCTTGGGCCCCCTCCTGCATGGTTTAGGCCAGAATCTGGGATTACTACTCCTGAGCAGGCATCTGCGGCATATTACTCCTACCCGGGAGCCTACTACTCATCGGGAGGCTTTAGTGGGTTAGGGGATAAAGAAGGTGAAATAGAAGTAAACCCGGTGGAAGAAATCAAAAATCTCATGTTTAAGCAGGAGATGAATAAAAAGATACCTGTAGAAGCTCGTAGATATACTTCTATTGATCCCCTATCTCCTATATTCAGAAGCAATAGGGCTAAATTTGGTTATGGTGGTCTAGGGAGTTTGGGGGAAGGGTCTAGTTCCTTTGGAACTGCAACTTTTCTAGCGATTGGCCTGGCGAATGCGTATCACGGCTACAAAAGAAACAATGATTCTGTAGGTTGGGCCTTTGGCTGGTTTTTCTTAGGTTTTGGGCCCATAGGGTTAATTGTATCCTTAGTGCAGGGCTGGGGAAAACCATCAAATTGAGGCATAACGTCTTTTTAAGTATTCCAGAGCCTTTTTAAATTCTAATATCTATTACAAAAAAATCATAATTGTGCTCTTGGTTGATTCTTCGATTAAAGGTGCTAGAATGCACTCAGTCTAATAGAGGAGACTTATTATGTCATTCAACAGAGTTGTTAATTTTTCAGAAGCAGGTAACTCCGGTGTAGCTCTAGCTGACGCCCTCGGAATCGAGGCCGATCAGGATCTAGAACTGACCGAGTTAATGTCCGTCCTTTTTGATCGTCTCTACCGCCTTGGCGCTGTCCGTAATATGGATGGTACCCGGGCTCGTCGTCGTCGTGCTAGCAGTCGTGCTGCTGACAAGCGTCGTCGTGAGGCTTCTCGTGAGCGTGCTCGTGAGCGTCAGCGTGAGAACGCTGCCGCTGCGCGTCGTGAGCGTCGTCGTGAGCGTGCTCGCTCGTCTCGTCGTAGCTCGACCCGTGGCCGTAGCCGCGCTCGTGCTCGCTAGTATATCAATAGTCGGAATAGATCAGCCCTTATCTATCTAGATAAGGGCTGAATCTATGTACTAGAGTAGTTTTTGTGCTGCTTGGATAATTATATCCCCTGCTGTGCGAATATCTTGCGGGGTTGTTGTGCGACAAGCTGAAATCCTTAAGCAATTTTTGGCAAGATCTTCGGATAAGCCCATGCTAAGTAATACTTTGGAGGGTGTTAGCTTTGGGCAGCTGCATGCAGCACCGGAAGAGACTGCAATACCCTGCAAATGCCCAATCAGAGGTTCTCGTAAAGAGAAAGACATGTTACTGATGCTTTGCACTCGGGCGGCGTCTACTCCATTAATATGAACTCCTGGAATCGACTTTATGATTCTCTTCTCTAAAGCACGCATGTCCTTGCCTATATTTAGTAGCCAGCCGGGGTCCGTTACTGCTATTTCTATAGCTTTAGCAAAGGCTATAATGGAAGGCACAGGGGATGTCCCGGATCGGATGCCGTGTTCCTGGCCTCCCCCAACTAACAGAGGATTGATTTTTAATTTTGGGTTAACCCACAGAAGTCCTATGCCTTTGGGACCATTTAACTTATGCCCACTAATAGATACTAGATCAACATACTTTAATAATTTGGTGGAAAGCTTACCTATCGCCTGAACTGCGTCTGTGTGTATAAGTGCTTTATTTTCTCTAGCTAGCTTGATAATCTGTGGGAGGGGCTGTATAACCCCTGTTTCGTTATTTACTGATATATTGCTGATCAATCTTAGGTTTCTGCTTTTTTTGATTGAAGTGGCTAGCGCAGCTATATCTGTCTGGCCGTTTGGGAGAGTGGGGATGACTCCCACGCTAAGGCCCCTTTTCAGCAGAAGTTTAACGGACTCATCTACACAAGCGTGCTCTATAGATGATATTAAAATAGAGCATTTATTTTTAAGGCATGCCAAGCCACGTAAGGCCAAGTTGTTTGCTTCTGTAGCTCCACTAGTAAAAATAATACCTCGTGGATCTAGCTCAAGGTATCTCCCAATTTTATTTCGGGCGGCTTCTAGTGCTTTTTTGGCGGCTCTTCCGTGCTGGTGTTTAATATTACTTGAGTTGCCGAAGAATCTAAGAGATGCATCGACATAGGTGTTTAAAACTCTCGGGTCAATTGCTGTAGAAGCGGCATTATCTAAATATATCTCCATTGCTTCAGTATATCATTTTTGCTTGCTATGAGGGCAGTCTATTACTAGAAATTAGAACCTTCTTATGGTCAAATATCATAATGAAGTTAACTGAATCACGTCTATTGCATGGGAACTCCTTAGAGATACTTGAGAGCCTGCCAGATAAGCATTTTGATCTGCTTTTGGCAGACCCTCCTTACGAAATAAGCAGATCCAGCAATGTTAAATCCATGGGTCGGTCGGGACTAGATTTCGGTGAATGGGATAAAGAGTTTGATCAATATACCTGGATCAAAAAGGCTATACCAAAGCTAAAGCCGGGCGCGAGCATCGTGATATGGAACGATTGGAAAAAACTAGGAAAGATTGCGGAGTGTTTGGGTAGGGAACTAGGATTAGATGTAAATAATCACGCTTTTAGAACAGTTATTTGGCACAAAACAAACCCTAATCCCTTGAATTGTAGATCTATGTTTGTACAATCTGTAGAGTATGCGGTCTGGACCAAAGTTCCTGGGGCCAAGGCTACTTTTCACTGTAATTATGATCACGGGGTTTTCTGGGTTGATCATTCTATTAATAGAACGGCAGACCACCCTACAAAGAAACCTGATGGGGTTTTTGAGGAGATAATAGCTCTGATGACAAATCCAGGGGACTGGGTCCTAGACCCCTTTGCGGGGGGAGGAACTACCTGTTTTGCTGCGGAGAAACTTGGCAGGAACTTTGTGGCTATAGAACGTGATGATACACATTATCAAACAGCAAAGGCACATTGGGAAAAAGCTTGTGTTTAATAAACTTATAGATGGGTTGTTGGGGCACTACCCACTGGTTCCAATAGTGCAACCAGTTGCTCCCAAAAAAGACTTTCTTCCAGAAATCGAGATAAGGGAGAAGACTCAAAGAGAAATTGATCAGTTGCATCTGGAGTTCTTGGTGCGACTTTATGTCTCTTCTGAGGGGAGTATTACTGAAGATAAAAAATCATGGTTTGTAGATGAGATTATTTACTATCTAAGGTATTGTTATCCTGGCATGGCAATGCATGAATGTAGTCGAGTTGTACAACAGATAATTGCAAATTATAAAAAAGAGAAAAAGGATATCAAATGAAAATTTTAGCTACCGGCGCTGCCGGGTTTATTGGAAGTAACTTTGTCGCCTACATGGCTGGTAAATACCCAGAGGCAGAGATACGTATTTACGACAAAATTACCTATGCGGGCAATATGGATAATTTCAGAGATGCTAAGGGGAATAACCTTTCTCCTTATTTATATAAAAAGGATATTTGCAGTTATCCTGACTTTATTGGTGCTCTTTTTGATTTTGAGCCGGATTATATAGTACATTTTGCTGCGGAGACGCATGTAGATAACTCGATTACATCTCCACAGGAATTCTTGGAGACTAATATATTAGGAACTGAGGTTATCCTTCGTGCTCTAAATGAATATAACTCTGTGGAGGGACATAAGATCAAGAAAATGGTTCATATTTCTACAGATGAGGTATATGGATCCTTGCTAGATAGCGAATCAGACGAGGACCATGCTTTCAAGCCGAATAGCCCCTACTCTGCCTCAAAAGCGAGTGGTGATATGATGTGCCGTGCTTACTTTAAAACTTATGACACACCAGTTACCATAATTAGGGGCAGTAATTGCTATGGGCCTCGCCAATATCCCGAGAAACTAATACCAAGATCCCTTACCAATCTAATGACTGGTAAAAAAATAGCTATATACGGCAAGGGGATAAATGTAAGAGAGTGGATCTATACTGAGGATTTTGCTACGGGAGTAGAGGCTGTGCTGCTAAAAGGGGTTCTTGGGGAGGCATATAACCTTGGTGGTGGTGCGAGCAATAGAGTTACAAATCTAGATATTGCGGGAGAGCTTCTTCACTCCTTGAGTCGGACTGAAGAAGATCTTGAGTATGTAAAAGACCGGGCGGGTCATGACATGCGTTACGCTCTTAACAGCAATAAACTGCGTGCTTTAGGTTGGTCACCACAGAATGATTTGGCTACTGGTCTAGAGAAAACTGTTACTTGGTATAAAGAAAATGGATGGTGGTGGAAACCCTTGCTATAAGTAAATAGTTTTTGATATACTTTAAATAAGATGTATATCTCTAATTTAGGACAAGCCCAGACAATGCAAACAACTACGCAGGTTGTGTATAGGCAACCTATGATGATAGCGCCGCCCGCTTATTATGCTCCTGGGGTCCAATTCGGTAGGAGGTTAGAGACCGGTGTGCCTAGCCAAATGTATCCCTCACAATTTAATTCAGAGGACGTGGAAAAAGCTGTATATAAAGATCTACCTAAAGAGGTAGAGGCTGAAAAAGCTGTTACAGGTAATGAACCACAGAATCTTATTAAGCTTAAATCAGGACTAGAAATTCCTTCATATATCTTACAACGAGATATTGCTAGGAAACAAGCTGTTACCCAAGAGGCAGCAAATATTGCTAATATACCTCCTCCCAGGTATCACAAAATAGGTGTATTTGCCACCAACCAGCCAGCTAAGGCGTCTTTAATAGCTTTGGCTTTAGGGTATATTTGCGGACAAATTGTTTACAATCTGCAGCATTAGTAGAAAATTTATCTTTATTCTGATCATTTATGTATAATAGTGTAGAGGTTTATATGTTTCACTCACCCTTTGGTTCAATATTTTCTGACGCGGATACTCCGGGCGGCAAAGCTAAGGCAGAAGCCCAGAAACCCGCTAAGGCAGAAGCTCAGAAACCAGCTAAGGCAGAAGCTCAGAAACCAGCTAAGGCCAAGGCATCGCCTGCCAAGGCGGCCCTGAAACTCCCAGCCAAAAAGCCTTTTTCTGTGCTACCACCTCAATTCAAGGTTAACATAACAACAATGAGTAGTGATGATCCCAAAGTAAAGGTGGAGCACTCAAAAATTCTAGTTGAAAAAAATAAGCAGAAATTGGCAGCTGTCTCTAGACGACTAGGGGATATGAAAAACAAAATTAAATCGGCTAAGATATATCGGGATGTGCTAGCTCGTTATATACAGCTCGGCCCTCAGGATAAAAAAGCTTTAGATGGTTGGGTGTTGATACATGCTCAAGCAATAAAAAAGCTAAACTCTGCTAGAAAACTAAAAGGCATCTCCAAAACTAATAGAGAAGCTATTAAAGCTTTGGATGCTGAGATACGACATTGGGAGAATCTAGCTAAATTGAAAAAGGGTGGTGCTAACCTGCAAGGTAAGGCCATTATTAAGGATGCGCACCCTACTGGATTAGTTGCAGCCAAAGAGAAACTTCCTGTGTTTAAAGCAAAAGCCGACACCAAAGGCATAGGTATAGTCAGGCTTAGTAATAAGTCTTCCCGGGGTTCTGAGCTTAGAGGGCTCGACGCATCAGATGAAGCAATTAGGAATATTTTCAAAAATAAGCCAAGATATACAGAGAAATTTATTAATAAACTACCTCCCGCAAACGCTAGTTTTTTGCGCCAAGAAGCCCGTAGGGCTCCCGGTCTCCTGGAAAGGAAGTCTGAGAACACTATGATTTTAGCTAAGCAATATCAATGGAAAATTGATAGAGTTCTTGCTGAAATGGAGGATGTATCTATTGATTATAAGAAAGTTCAAGATAATCTTAAGGGCCTGATTAGTGGCTTGAAAGATCAACAATCGATAAATACGTCTACGGCGCTAGGGATTCTTCTAGAAGCTCGTCCTGGGAGATTTCTCTCCGAGCCGACTATATTGCAATCTTCTATGGCTGCGTTTACTAGACTATCAACTCTAGGAGATACTGATCAATCTGCAAGCCCAGATATAGAGGCTGATCAGCTTCTTGCTGAGGCCTCAGAGGAGTCTGCAGCTAGCTTGAAAGAGCTTGAAACGAGGCAGCATGCTTTATCAACAATCAAAGCGGAGGTAGAAGGCAAGCCAGCTCCCGCACCGATTCGTATATCAGTAGAAGTAATAACACCGGCTCCACAAAAAACCAAGGTAAAGCCTGTGAGCTTTATTAATAAAGCACTGCCTTGGATTGCGGGGGCTCTTTTGTTGAAGACCCTACTGGAGAAATAATATGTATGTCTCAATGAAATCCCAACCGAGCCGTTTGGGCGAATTCGCTGATTTTGGGCAGGGAGGTGCTGATGTTACCGCTGCAATTGCAGCTGTAGGAAACACTATTGTTGGGGTAACCCAAGCAGTTACTACCATGCAAACCCGAAAACAAGAGTCTCGGGATGGTAGAAAGGTTGCCATCCATGTGTCGTCTGAAAATACTAAAAAATTACGTATATCCACCTCTGGTGCTACAGAACTGGCTAAGATAGGCGTCTCTAGTGTAAAGGCCAAATACGGCTCTATCACAAAATTAGTAGTAAGCGGCGGTGCGGTATTTGCTAGCTTGATGCTAGCAGGGGCTTTTGCATACTCTTTATCTAAAGGGGATGAGGGCGAGTACGAATACGAATACGAATACGCTAAGTAGGGGGTAACATGTATATAGTTAACCGCCACCCAGCTTTAGGGGAACTAGGTGAATTAGGGGAATTTGGTGAGTTTGGCTATTGGCAATTTGTTGTAGGTGCTATTCAAGCTATTGGGCAAATTGGCGCTACTGTTCAAAACTATTCGAGTTCTAAGAAATATATAAAATCCAAACGCCATACGCAAGAACTAACACATGGCCAGCAACTAGCTCAGAAAAAAGAGGAGCTAGCCAGTAAAGGTAGGCTGGTAGATATAGAAGGCCAGACGGAGATACTAGAAGATCAAAAAATCAAAAAGTTAGTAGCAGTCTCCTTTATAACCTTAATTTTGGTAGTTGTTATAGCTCTTGGTATATATTATGTTTCTGCAACAGGGGGCGATGATGAGTAGTTTTGGTGAATTTGGTCAGTTAATGGCGTTGATTAGTGCTGCCAATAATGCACAGTATAGTGCGGCCAACACTATGATCCGCAAAAAGCAGCTTAAAGGGGAGCAGAAATTAGCGGAAAAGGATGTTGATCAACAGGAAAGGCTAGCAAAACTTGATCTAGAGTTTAGGCACTCTGAGCTAGCTAAGAAGGATGCTCATTCTAGGAGAAGAGACTCTCTGTTTAAAGATATAGCTCTTTATGCTGGCATTGGGGTAACAACACTTGTTATACTAATAGCATTGGGAATAATGTTTGTTGGAGCCAAACGGGAATCCCAGTTTGAATATCTGGAAGAGGAGTTTACTAGTGGATAGTTTTAGTCGAAACCAATTAGGAACTTACTTAGGTAGCATGGGATCTTTAGGAGATATCGGCTCCTTTGGAAAGGGCTATATGGCACCACCCCCAGAAGCTCCACCAGAAGATCTAGCTCCCACGATTAGTGTGGAGGAAGAGCAAGCTATATTAGCTGCAACACTTCCTATGCCAGAACCAGAACCCTCCTTTATTCGAAGAAATGCTGTTCCTCTATTTGTTGGAGGGGGAGTTCTAGTTCTTGGTGTTGTGGGTATGATATTCATGATTCGTATTTAGATTAAAAAATGTTGTACTGGCGGCTACATATGTTAAAATTAATTCATGGCGTGGAATGAGCAACTATTATTTTATAAAGAATCACCTTTTCAACGTATAGCTTTCTTTACTGAAAGCGATGGTTCTTTTTCCCTAACTCTTAATGACTATTGGCAGTTTAATAGCAATGTAGAGCATATATATCATGAATGCTTATTCACTATGCCTGGACTATTTCCCCCTAAACTAGAAAATGTCTTGGTACTGGGGGGCGGGGATGGTCTTGGGGCTAGAGAGCTTCTCAAGTATAAGACTGTAAAATCTATAGATCTAGTGGATTTGGACCCTGAGATTGTAAAATTCGCAAAAACAAACGTTTTTATGAAAAATCTGAATAAGGATAGTTTTAATGATCCTAAGGTTAAGATAACAATCACAGATGCTACGAAATGGCTTGCTGAGCCTGTAACCAAAAAGTATGATTTAATTATTGTAGACTTTCCTGATCCTACTACTGATTTACTTTGGGGGCTATACACGGTTGATTTATACAAGAAAATGGCAGCTCGATTATCAAAAAATGGTAATATAGCCATTCAATCATCTACTTACAACACTAAGACATTTGAACTTATTTACGAGAAACTGGATAAAGTTTTCCCTTATCTTTTGGGTTACCATACGGGTGCATCTAGAGTATTTTGTGGATTCTTCTTAGCATCATTCACCCCTATAAAGATATCTAGACCGATTCCGGAAAAATGTCGTTGGATAAATCCGGAGGTCATTAACCAAATACTGGCTCTGCCACTACTAGAATCAAATCGAAGAAAAAATCCGGCCCATTCTATTAAAAGGATGTCTAGTGGCAAGCGATCTCAAGATCTTGGTGATTTCTTTAAAACAGAAGTAATTACTAAAGATAACTCTACGGGAAGCCCTTCCCTTCTAAAAAACCCCATTGTTTTGGCGGGAATAGCAGCTATAGTTGTTGCACCAATAGCTATGAAATATATATATAAATGAAAAATGATCAAATACACAATACAGAAGCAGTCCATTATGTGGCGGATTTCTATGGAGTAGAAAACCCTGCTTTACTAGATGATCTGGACTACTGTGCTGAGACTATTCTCAATGCAGCTAAAGTGTCCGGGTGTGGAGTCCTGAACCTATTTAAGCACAAATTTCACCCGCAAGGGGTTAGTGTTAATGCCACCCTATCTGAGAGTCATTGTGCCATGCATACGTGGCCGGAGAAAGGATACTGCGCTATTGATCTCTACGGCTGTGGAGATTCAGATTTAGCCAAGGGTATTGATTACTTCAAAAAAAGGTTTAATCCAAAAAAAGCTGATATACAAAAACTCGCGAGGGGGCATAACCATGAAGCATAATTTTGATTCTAAAAAATCGCCTCTTGAGATAAAAGTTGAGAGAGCTGCTACTATTCTAGAGAAAACGGTTCCGGAGCAAACGCTTGGTGCTATGGAGGATTATGCTAGGGCTTTAGAAGCCTTAGCTGACGCTGGTTCGGACTCAGCCATGAATGATATTCATCTCGTCCCTCTTGTGCAGACACTGAGGCGTCTTTATGCCACACCTACGCGTGGTGAGCATAATGCTATGCTTATAGAGCTTCACGATTTTAAAGAGTTTCTATATGAAGCTAGAATAAATACTCTTCTGGAAGAGCGTAAAAAAAATCTTGGAGAGGTGCCAAAATCGGAAACTAAGATTAAAACGTGGCCCTGGGTAATTGTTTCCGTTATAGCTCTTATTATGCTTTTTAAGCCAAGTAAAAATGAAGTTGCCTAAAAAAAGACTAATTCTTCCTTCTCTTCCTTACCACTATGATGGTTTAGAGCCTATTACAAGCTCTGCAGCTCTGAAAATTCACTATACAAAGCACCACGCTGGTTACGTTAAGAAATTTAACGGAATGATCAAAAATGGGGGGTCTAGAGCCGATCTGGAGTTTAATTATTCTGGGCATGTTCTTCATACACGTTTTTGGGATAGTTTCACTCCTTATATAACAGAGCCCGGGCCTAAAACCATGAAAGCTATAAAGGATCCAGGATTTTTCATCAGCAAACTTGTTGATACTGCTATGAATATTAAAGGTTCTGGGTGGGCTGTAGCTGCTCTATCTAAAGGAAAGGTCATCATAGTTCCTATTGCTAATCACGATCTCAGGAATATTGCTTATTTAATTCCTTTAGTGGTTCTAGACGCTTGGGAGCACAGCTATTATGCCGATTATGCCAATAAGAAAAAAGAATATTTCAATTCGATTGTAGATTTAATTAATTGGGATACTGTGGAATCTAGTCTTTAAATTTAGTATCATAGGTCTATGAGCTTAGGTTACAGTATTTTCAATCCGCCTGCTTATCATACTACTATGATAACAGACCCAACGCAGCCACCTACACAAATATATCCTTATGGAGGTGGAGGCAGCCCCTATGGGCCCTACCCTGGTTTCTATACGGGTAATAGGACCTTTACTCAAGATGACGCTATAAGACATTCTAGGGCACAACAAAAATTTATGGAGCATCGTGCTGAGGTATCCTCGGACCCCTCGCATAAATATTTAACCTCGCAGGGCAGGCTGGATCCTAGAACGGCTGCTGCCTTACGCGCTGCTAGAGTCCCAGGTAAAAGAGAAGATCCCATTAAGAAAATACAAAAACGTATGCTGCTTACTATTCTTCTTGGTGCGGTGTTATCTGCTCTGTTAAAGTAGTGATTGATCCAAACTGGCTAGCAAATGACGATGAATTTTCAGTAATCTACTCTATAGAAGAAGTGCTGAGAAGAGCTAATCTAAAATTTAAAATTCATGATCGTGGTATTCCAATGACGTCTGACATGTGGGGCGGTATGATGCCCGACTTAGTTGGTCGGCTGAGACGATTTGGTAATTGGAAACGTAAGGGTGTGACGCGGGTTATAGTTTTTTATGCTCCTCAGTATTATGCGCGTAACCAACATACTGTGGGGTTGATGGATCCCTTACATATGTATCATGTGGTCAAATATTCAGCTATTAGAGATTAGCTAAAATAGAGGACTCCGTTGGCCTATCTCTAATTAAGCTATCTCCCAGGATTTGATTAATCCTAGGATTCCACAGATCTACTTCCTTGGAAAATAGGATTGTATCTTCTGGCATTCCGTAATCATATAGTCTTTGTGCTATCTTCTTGAGACGCTTATTCAAATATATGATATCTGTTGACTCGATATACTTGAATTCCGCAATCGGCAGTATCTTATGTATAAAATCGCATCCCTCGGAGTTATTCAGCTCTTTTACCCCACTGGGGGGGACCCTAGAGCCCGCTTGGTGGAGTATACCATTCTCATGCTGGTCTTTTAGATCACATATCTTTTCCATGTGCTTATGGTATACGCTATACTGCCCTACGTAGAGGTTACATACTTCATCGAAAGCGAAAATGTGTCGGTATAGTGCGTTTTCCCACTGTCTATAGGGGTTTTTATAAAACCCTATGCTTAGCATTAATTCTCCTGGCCAATAATACCAGTTATATAGATCTTTGTGGTCCACCCTAATAGGTTACATGATTTTATGTATAATTCTAGTGCTTAAACAGCCAAAGGGCTCCAATGACTAGCAAAGCTAGGGGAAGCAAGCTCTTCTTACTGGTGATCTCTCCTAGTTCTGTTAGTGTATCTCTTGAGGGGTAATGGCCAGGTAAGTAGTATTTATCCAATAGTGCGGAGTCCGATGCAGTAGGTGCTTTAAATTTGGCTACGTAAGGTGCTGCCTTGGAATCTCCATAGGATCCCAACCCGCTGGCGTAGTTATTTACTATGCCACTCACCTTATATCGTCCCGCAATAGATTCCCGGGATTCATAAGGCCTTTGTCCTTTTAATATTTGTCGGAGTTCTCTTTCTCCCCGTATATTGTATTTCATTAAGCCCCTTTTTGAAGTTTCTTAACCTTGAAGAGTAATAGCCCTAGCAAGATAGCTAGAACGGTTTTGGTACTCCAACCAAAAATTTGGTCAGGCAGAAGCTCTCCTGATTGTAATTTTTCGAGTGGCCCGCCACCAGAAAAATCTCCTAGTTGGCCAGAGGATCTAGCGGAAGAATAAGCAGTTTTCTCTATATTTGAATTAAACTTTCTAGCACTGACTTTGTTTTTTCTATCAGATAGAGCAATGCCTGTTTTAAGTTTCTTTTGTATACTGCCCCAATTCATATTAGATTTAGATAATCTCATCTAGCCCTCCTGCCAGGATTTCTCCTTAATTTTGCAATCATTTTTGTGTAATGTCGCTCGTTTTTAAACTTGTTCGATTTATCCTCTAAAGGATTATATAATTTTGGGCCCCAGGGCTTTCCACTAGGGTCTGGGTTTCTTCTTCTGAAACTGCTTGGGTTTCTTCTTCTGAAACTGCTTGGGTTTCTTCTTCTGAAACTGCTTGGGTTTCTTCTTCTGAAACTGCTTGGGTTTCTTCTTGGGTTTCTTCTTCTGAGTTTTTTCTCACCCCATCGTCTACGAGACTCATAACCTTCCCCATAGGCATCATAGGCAATCTGATTTATTGCGCCGTTAAAAGGTACCCAGCCTGAGTGAATTCTTTTACCATCTCGGAAGATAATGTATCTTTCTGAGGAGCCTGGACCTCTAGCAAAAGAAAAAGTGTATTTAGGATACTTATCTACTAGCTGCTTTAGTCTATCTAGATCATTTTTATACATACCGTACAATTGAGACAGTGGGTGGGCATATTCAAAAATTTCCTCATCCGTTCTCTCTTTGGGGTTTCTGTTAAAACCCATTGAGCCCCTGCTATGTTTGCGTGAATGTCTCATGATCTAAGTATATCAATATCAGGTAAATTTATCAATTAAATTGATATGACTGATATGAAGGGGGGTATCTTCGGAGGATTACTCGCGATTAGCCGTCAGCCACTTGTATAGGGCTAGTGCTACTAAGCTTACGCCTACTAACTTTATCAAACTAGGGCCCTCAGTGTCTCCACCAAACCCAGATAAGGTCTTGGCCTTGAACTTTGCTTTATCAGCTGATGAAAGTTTCCTGCCAAACTTATCATAAACAGGGTAGCCTTTGCGAACTTTCTGGGCTGTTCCTATAAATTCCTCTACACCACCAGACCCACTGTTCTGGTTAACTATCTTACTTATTATCCCATCCATGCCCGGTGAATTTTTCTCGTAAAGACCATAAAGTCTATCTAAATCAGCTTTTTTGACATACCGTATAGGGTAAGTGGTCATTAGATGTTTAATCAACTCTACGCGACTTTTAAGTATTCCAAGCTTTTTGCCTGCCTTGGCATTATAACCAAGTGTTTTCATTTGCTGCATTGCTGCTTCTACTTGCATAGAAACTCGATCAGCTTCGCGCTTTATATCTACAGACATACCAGGTTGGCTCAGTTTAGTATAGAGGGGCTCCATTTTAAAGGAAGCCACATCATCGGCTTCTGCAGGAGTATTAACATTTACGTTAAATCCTTGCCCTGTAGAGTAGCGGAAAAGTGCATCGCGATATGGTTCCATTTAATACCTCAACTGTAGTATACCAAATTATGTATATTAAGTTTTTACTTTTCGAACTCTTTTAGTTCTCTTAACAATAGGTATGAGACGACCGGAGTTAGCACTAGAGGTAGTCTTAGCGGGACGGTTTCTTGGTTTTTTTGGCTTAGCTTTTCTTGTGGGGATGGTTTCAATAACTGCTGGCTCTGGGCTATCTGGGGGAGTTGCTTGTGTCTCCGGTTTTGGCCGCCTGGTCTTCCTGACTTTCCTTGGTTTTCTAATCTTCTTTTGTGGATTACCAGTTTTCTGGCCCAAAGATCTCATTTCAATAGGTGAATCATCTATGAGAGCCTTAGGATCAATGTTTTTAGGTGCTGGGAGTTGTGGTAATTGGTAAGCTAGTTCCGGCTTAACTGCCAGGGAGTTAAATGCAGAATCCATATCATTCATTAAAGAGCGCTCTTCTCTGCTCCACTGATCGGATTTAACATCCTTTTTCTTAACTTCTTTTTTCTTTTTAGGCTTTTTATAATCTCCATTTATCATATCAGTATAGTTACCACTAAAATTAGGATCGTTCATCATTTGGGTAAAAGCTTTATATTTATGAATAGATTTTATCGTTCTATCAAAACTGCTAGTATTATCGGGATTCTTGTCTGGTTTTTCTTCAGTAAGTTGCTTGTATAGCATGAAGGCCCCTCCAAGGGCCCCTACAGCGCCACCAGCAATGAGATACTTTCTCTTGGTCCTTAACCAATCTATCATTGTTGGTATATTCAGTCCTCCAAATCCTTTTCTTTTGGCCATTTGACGTCCTGGGGAAGAGCCTCCCGGCAGGGCTGTGCGAGAGGGTGCCTTTGGGGGTACTTGTGATTGGGATTTTCGTAGAATAAGGTATAAATCCTTGTATTTGGCATCCAGACCTGCCAGGGCTTGTGGATTTCCTTGTAATCCTCTAAAGTCAGATACTTGCTTTGACTTTATTACTCTTGCTATAGCATCTTTAGCTAAATGCACCTCTTCTGGTGGGCATATGCTAACCATTTTATGGATAGCCTGCTGTAAGGTGGCAAAGTCTTTTGCATGTTGTATGATATTTAATCCTTCTTTGAAGGACATCAGTATTTCGTGGGATGGCATCCTAACCTCGCAATCTATTTTTTATCTTAACAAATGATCTGCTCATCCGAAAGGCAATGTACATTACAGTAAAAAATCCAATGATAGTGAGAGTGCTTCTGATTGGAAACTTTTTGGACGCGGCAATAACCTCTCCAAAATCAGATCTTAGGCCCTGTACTCCATTAAAAATGTGATTTTCCCAAACGGGAAATGGATTTTCTTGTGGGAAGTGGTTTTCCTGCTGAGAATCCGAATAATAATCACTTTCTTTAAATACTTTAGTCATTGTATTAGTATACCAAACAAAGAACTATCAATTACAAAAGGGACATTTGCATGTATTGGGTTTTGTGTAAGGATTTTGTCTTAACTGTGAGGATGTAAGAGGAGTTGGCATATCTTTATCGCTCAATAAATGCCATTTATCTAAATAGGAAAAAAGAGATGCTTTCATTGAAGATCTATACTTTTCTGGTTCCCAGCCGTCAAAGATTAGTATTTTTTCTTGCTTTTCATGATCTTTGCCTCGCTTATTTGACCATTCTTGAATATCAGCCATCCAGCTCATTACTTCTTTCCTAGGATTACGTAAAAGATTAGAATACCTACAATAATACCTACAGTGGTCGAAGCTAGCCCTAGGCAAGGATTGAAACCACTGGCCATTTCCTTAGCGGTTGCTTTTGGGGTTTCTGCGGGGTCTGCAATGGTTGTTGGGGTTGTTGGTTGTTGGGCGTCCCCCCACCCCCCTAACTCTACTGTAGTTCTTTCTTTGGGGATGTATGGTGTGGTATTTATTACATCTCTGCCTTTGTCTAGACTTTTTCTGTGGGTTATAGCTAGTTTTTTAACTCGGTCTTCTCTATTGATGGTTTCTTTTACTTGGTCAGGCAGGCTAATGCTAGATTTATGCATTAAAGCTTGGATTCCTTCAGATAGTTGGCTATTAATCTTTTTTTGGGAATTGACGGCTGCTTTGCACCGGTCAAAAGCAGTCTCAGTGTCTTTTAGTCGAAGGCCCATCTCTTTTTGGGCGGCTATTTTTTTGTGTCTGTCTGCTAAAGGGGCGGCTAAAGTTTCTCCCACAAACTGTATATTCATAATGGTGTCGTCAATGGAATTTTTGCATTTCTGTAAAGAAAATCCAATGTTTTTGTTCTTAAAGGTGAAGTTTCTGTGTAAATCTACTATAGTTTCGTATTGAGCCCTATTTCCAAACTTTACTAGTGAGCCTAAGCGCCCTAGGCCAACAGTAGCTATATCTGCGGATCTTGACAAGATAGCATGCTCTTTAAATAGGTTGTCATAAATAGCTCGTTGATTACGAAGGGTCTGCCTTGCCCATTTAATGAACTCCTCTGGAGACGCGGGTTCTACCCTTCTGTCCAAGGAAGAAGCTTCCTGTGCTTTTAGATCTCCAAACATACCGTCGAAGCCATTTTTTGAATAACCATTACTTGATATAGACATACATACCCTCTAAATAATTGTAGCAAATAGAATCTAAAAATTGAACGACCATATTAGGTATTCGAGCGATTACTGCTTCTTTTTTCTCTGACGCCAGGCTAGTGCAAAACCCAGGAAAAATATTCCTGCAACCCACATAGGAAAGCCTTCTTTGTCTTTTGAAAATACGGAGGGTCCTCCGGGGGTGCTATCTGTGGTAGCCGGAGTCCCAGGAGAAGTCTCTCCTTCCTCCTCGTCATCATCATCATCGTCTTCTTCTCCCAAGAAATGATAATCCCCCAAATATTCGTAATCCCCTAATCGTATATCAGTTCTCTTTGTTCCAGAAGAAGTCCCGTGTTTAGTATACAGATCTGGATAAATCCCCTCATCTGTTTTCCCGTAAATAGACTTAAATAAACCTTTTCCCATTATAATCCTCTCAAAACTCGTGCTTCGAAGACAGCCCGGAAATCTGTCTGGGCCCCAGCACCGTTTACATAAATAATTCTAACAAAGGGGGCTACAATCTGTACTGAAAATGCATTATCAGTGATATTTGCCGCAGTAATAGCTAGTGCTGAGCTTGTTACCATAGAAGTAGCGGCTGTTCCTATAGGGAAGTCCGCAATGGCCAATCCTTGTTCAATAACCAAACCACCTGTAACGTCGGAATAAATAAATCCTGTTATATGAGTAAATCCAGAGACTTGGATGACATTGCCTACCAAAGAAGCTGCTGCCCCTAGAGGGGCAGTACCATCTTCAAATAATAAAATTCTTTCATCTACCTGCGAAATGTGTGTTTTATTTGTCATATTATCCTATCTGTTGCGGAAGATATCGTTTATTTCATCAATTGGGAACCAGTGCCCGGTTAAAGCGCCTTTAACTGCAATATTTCGTGCATTAGTTGAAGTAGCATCTACATTATTCTTAGCACTTAAAGAAATAGTAGTATTCTCAACCGCAATAAAGAAAATCTTAGCTTCATTATCTAAGGATGAGATCATTAGTGGGAAATTTCCGAAGTTGAAGACTGCGGCACCACCAGCTTCAATTCTCCACACTATCTCATCAGGTGACCCATCCGCCTTCTGGAAGGCATTAGCATCACCAACCCACTGTCTTAGACCTGTAATTACGGCTGCGAAGCCTCCCGGGACAGTTAATACCCCAGATGTAAATTTTAAGGGGTCACCGGGCAATATGGTAGTAGGGTCTTGCATAAGACTTACAAAAGTTGTTGGATCAGCGGGTAAAAAAGCTGACCCTCCTGCAAAGAATCTTTGTGATCTAAAAGACTCAAAGTTAGCTCTAGGGAGGTAGTTAATTGCACTAAAATTGAACTGGTTACTTAGAGAGCCCGGAACAGGGGATAGGGCACCTCGGAAAGGGTCAACAAATCCGGGGTTTCCCCCAGCCACACCTGTAAATCCAGTCGTATATGATCTGGAGTACACGTCCCCCTCCATACCTGGGAGGTAAGTCCCATCTGGTAAAGAGACGGGACCCATTCCGCGAAGGTCTTCTGGTAGTTCGCCAAATCCATCCGAAAAACCGGATTCTCTTTCAGTAAATTCCTTGTCTGCCATAGATTAACCTGCTGTAGTCTTAAGATCCTCAACGTGATAGACCTTGTAACCAATAAGTCCCAAACGGATCTCATTAGCTGCCAAAGAAAGATCAGTTAGTTCGATTGTGATAGTTGACGCACGAGCAATGAAACGAGGTTTTGGGAGAATCAGGGGCAATTGGGCTGTTCCTGCGGCAATATCAGAGTGCGTAGGAATGTTAGACCATTGACGATCATTAGATGAATCTCGAATTAAAAATGCGAAAGGTGCTGTTGCAACGCGCACTAACTTTGTGAGATAAAAATCTGCCTCGCGAGTAATTGATATAGTGGTAGTTGCGGTTCCGCCTGCCGATAGTAAGATAGCTTGGGTTGCATAGATGAAATATTCGTCGAAGTTGCCGGATTCGATCTTACGAATCTTTTCAGCTAGTTTAAAGTTATCTTTACGTAGCCGTTTGTTTTCTTCCTGCATTGAAAGCAGGATCTCTTGCAATGTTTGCAAGTTTAATGCACTAGCAGCACCATCTTCTTGGCCAAAATTGCCAAACTGTGGTTGTTGCTGTGGATATCCAGGATTACCGAATTGGTTTCCAAATTGTGGCATTTTATTTCTCCTTAACAGCCCAATCTATTAGATTGGTTTATTATCAGCGATGAATCGCATCCAACCGTGTTTTACTTGATGTCTTCAAGTGCGGCCTACCTTAATTAGAACAAAATACTAACGATATTGAAAGTACATAAATAAAGCCCAGAAAAAACTTATCATCTGGGCTTTATTTTAGCTACTAGTTAGCGGCGGCGGGAGCGGCGGGAGCGGCGGGAGCGCTTGCTCTTACGCTTTTTGCTCTTACGGGCTCTACGAACCTTACGCTTTGCCTTACGTTTTCCCTTGCGGGCTGACTTGCGTGTCTTACGTGTCTTGCGCTTTGCACGAGACTTACGACGGACCTTGCGCTTTGCACGAGACTTACGACGGACCTTGCGCTTTGTGCGCGACTTACGACGCTTTCTGCGTAGCTTGCGAGCAGTCTGAAAAACACTCTTGCCTTTAACGAAGAGAAGGATGCCTTTTTTGCCTTTAGCCTTACGAAGCTTGAGAAGTGCCTTAGAGACTACATTCCTCTGCAGAAGACTACTCTTACGGCCACTAGAGAAGTGACGGACATTACCCTTTTTATCAACATAAGCCATTGGCTTACTCTTTAGCCTCTTCTTTAGACTTGCTACCTTTTTACGTGCCATTATTGACTCCTTTTTTGAATTATAACAAATTTGATTTATTTAAATCAATTAATTAATTAGCATTTTTTCTATTTAATCTATTTTTTCCAATTATTTATAACCCATGTGTTGGCAGCGGATAGCTCTACTTTATTAGCAGTATCTTTCAAATACTCTACCTGACTTAAATCTACTAGACCAACTTTTTTACCGTAAGCAGAGTCAATTCGTAAGTAATTATCTCCAAGCAACTTCTTGCATTGATAATCGGTAGTGAACATCATGGAGTCTAGCACGACAGGCATTAATAGCTTTGCCCATTGACTTGTGCCCCAGTCAAGCTTCTTGCCAGATATGAAGGTAGGGGAATAGCCTACCCCTATAGAAATAACTCGTATATTTGATAATTCTTGAGATGCAGTTTTTGTATCTAGGGCTTGTGCTATTGCTGACATTGCGGGGCAATTAGCTGCTAAACCTCCATCCGTAAAACCTTGATAAATCGGAAAATATGTAGGCGCAACTGCACTTCTTACTGCAACGTCTACTATTGTCTCAGATAGATCATCTTCTTGAAAGGAATTATAAAACTTCGGCTTCCAGGTTCTGAGTTCAGTAGACTCATTATCTAGATCTATTGCCGGTACCAGAATCTTCTTCTGTAGATCAGCTAGGGTTGAAGTCCCGAAATGAGATTTAAGAACACTTTTTAAATTTGTATAATCAAAGTCTGCACCTAAAAGAGTTCCCAAATCTACAACATTATCCCAATAGGAATCTTTGAATACCTTTGGTAAGTTTTTTTCGTAGAATTCAAGAACATTGCTGGGAGTAGACCCATTTGCTAGGGCTAGCGCAATTATAGCACCCGTGGATGCCCCAGCTATAAGATCTGTATCTTCGAGCAAATTAGGGTATTCCGTGATCAATCTTATAAGGAGCTGTAAGGAAAAAATACCTTTTACACCGCCGCCATCTAGTGTCAATATATTATATGTCATGCACATATAATAACAAGTTAGTTATCTACTAACTACTTCTTTAGTGAATTCAGTTTTCTCCCAAACATGTAGTGCACTTTTGGTAAACATCATAGATGTTATATAGGGCATTACTACTCCGTCTATCTTAAAGAAAATATTTAGTAATGTATCTACTTCGTGGGTGGAAGGCTTTTGCGGCTTTCCTGATGCAAAAGATATTACACACATATGCAGAGGGCTACTTTTGGAGATTGTTAATCTGCAGTTGCCGTACTCATATAACTTATATGCAGGAAAATCAGTTAACTCGATCAATTTCATCTTGTAAAAATATTTATCCAATTATGGATCTGTTTATTGATCATAAAATTCATATCGATATGCTTTGTGGCATTTTTAACAAGAGTATTTCTTAGAGTCTCATTATTTACCAGTTCAACAAGATGTTTGACCCAATCATTTTCTGTCTTTGCCAGTAAAGCTTCCGACCCATGATCTATACTTGCGTAGGGACCATAATTAGACCCCACAAAAGCAGCCTCCATAAGAGACATTTGTAAGAACTTTAAGTTTGATTTTGACTTGTTAAAAATATGGTTTCTGAGGGGCGCAATAGCTATATCTGCATTTATGCCTTGAATAACGTCCAAATAATCAGCGAAAGGGACTGCTGGGTAAGTTACTAGAGGAAGATCTGGGAATTCCTCCTCGAAATCAATAGGCCCTTGGAAATGTAGTTCGATTTTGTCCCCTACCTGCTTTACTACCTCTGCTAAAGCGCCCTTTATAAGGTGTAAATCTGGTAAATGGCTCGAACTGCCTGACCACAGAATTTTTATCTTATCATTTTTCTTTTTTGGCTTATCTCGCCTCATCTCAGGAGATACGCAATTAGGTATTACCTTTATGTTTTTCTGCCAGGGAGAGTAGAGGGTCTTCAAATGATCATTCGTGACGGTTACTACATCCGCTAGCTGTATAAACATCTGAACAAATATACTTCTCATTTCTGATGGAAATTGATGAGCTTCTCCTGTCTCTTTATCTATAATTTCAGTTTGTTCGGGGCTATCCTCAGGAATATTTATATAGTCATCATCAAAATCTAAAACAATAAATTTGCCCTGCTTCTTTTGCTCCGCATAGAACTTATAAGCATCGGGCGCATATAAGCATTGTATAAATGCAATATCTGCCCAGGCATATTGGTCTAGTTGTTGTTCTTTATCTCCTAGAAATTGAATATTGTTGCTCCATGGCTCCCCTTTTTGGATAAGCTCATAGAGTGGCTGAATTATTCTGTGGTAGGAAGTGGCGTTATTATCTAATGGTGCGGCTAAAATTTTACGAGGGCTCTTAATTAACATAGCTTAATGCTAATCTAGCATCTGCAAATTTCAATGATTGGAATCTATTTTCCAGCTGGTCGATTCCTAAATCCCACATGGTAGACCAGATATCCAGTTAAAATTTCTTTATCATCTATCTTAATAGTTGTAAAATTTCTTTCGATGCCCATAACTATCCCGTAACGAAGGGCTCTGTTGAGGGAGTTCATTTGCTTTTCGGCCATAGCCTCTACTTCTTCACCAGACCATCCTTTGTAGGGGTGCACCAAACCAATTTTGTACCTTTCTACCCACTTAACCTCTGGTATATCAAAAGTGACCATAGAATACATTCGATCAAAGTCCGGACCAGACCTAGGCTCTCTCTCTAAGATAGTAATTCCATTATTAGTGTTTACTTGATGTATAATTTCCCATACAGGATTTTCCCTTACAAAATCAACAATAACATCCGCTATACCAGGAAAAGAGCCATCCTCCCCCCTGACTGCATAAGCGTAAGTGCTCATAAAAATCAGGTATCTCTTCACATTGCCAGCGTGTTTCTCTAATTCTTTTCTTAGTTGTGGTGATGAGTGGTAGGTATCCATTACCAATAAATCTGTTGGTTCAATTTGGATGTTAAGGGAATGCCCTTCTCTAAGCTTTACCGATGTTTTTCCAGAAATTGGATCAAGCAAATTCCTAAAGTAGTCTACTTTATCAGCTATATCATCATATCCGATCAGAGTAGTAGGCTGGCTAGCAAGCATACTAATAATAAGGGGCTGAGAGTTAAGACCTAAACCTGTGATATGCTGGCATTTAGAGGCTATTTCGCACACCAAAGGACAGTGCTTAAAACAATCGCTGACCTTATTGCAAGCCTCCTTGTATAAATCATCTAAAGTTTCCAAGCGATACCTCTCATTTGATATAATACATATTATGGCTATTAAATTCAATCCCGGAGATACTGTAAAGGTAGACCAAAACTTTGTTAAAGATATTTTATCAGTTCGTAACCCTCCTTCAACAGAAAGAAAAACACTTCTAGAGCGTCTCGGTAAATTGTCTGATCATCCTCTGTGCGTATCTAGAGTCTATGGGCATCCTCTGATAAAAGTTACTGTCATTTCCGATCTGGGCGCGGCTCACAGCCCAACTATAATGTTTGAGTCAGAAGACGATTTAAATAATAGCTTTATTCTTATAAAGAGTTCTTCACTTAAACAGCATACTATCCAGGCTAAGAATGGGAGTGATGATACAATACATCCAGGAATGTTTGTATGCCTCTCCGGGTATGAGAGTAGTAGCCCGCAAATACCTCTTATTTACTCCTCGGACCAAAAAAAATTACAGTCACTTCCTATTTTCGGAATCTCTAAAAGTTTAATCGTTCCCGGTAGGGTTGGGTATGTCCTAATCGAGGGCTTTTATACAGGTTTCAATACAAAGAACACAACTATTCTACCCGAGTGCTTTGTGGTAATGGACGGGGAGTCTATCACGACTGTTCCCGGAGCTATGTTCCGGGATACTGCTATTATCATAGATTCCACGCAGAATGGGTTAATTTACCTACCAAAACAGCCTGGTGGGCCTTATACTCGTTTTGAATACCGTTCATTTTCAGGTAAGGGGAATAATAAGACAAATACTTCTTGGGGGGAAGCTGGTAGGAATCTAACTAGATTAGGTAAAGAAAGTTATCCAGATAAAAAATCTTTGATGCCTAGGCGCACCAATGCTCGCAAGATTAGTAATACTGTATTCACCCAAACCAAGAATACTCCTAATGATAAAAAAGCTACAGACTACCTATGGATTTGGGGGCAGTTCTTAGGCCATGATCTCGGTTTAGTGGGCATTAACTCCTCTGAGCCAGTAAACATCGAGATCCCTGCTGGAGACCCTAATTTCTCTCAAAGTATACCTTTTAGCAGATCGAATCACGAGGATGTTGCTGGCACTAGGCAACAAATAAATGAACAAAGTAGTTATATAGATGCTAGTGTTGTATATGGATCTGATCCAACAAGAGCTAAAGCTTTGAGGAGTAACGATGGGTCTGGAAAACTGACCGTGGGCCCAGGTAATCTGCTGCCCAGGAATACTCGCCTTTTTAGGAATAACCCTAATAATCATGATCCTTTATACTATTTTGCGGGAGACATTAGAGCTAATGAACAACTTAGTCTTCTAGCCATGCATACTTTATGGATGAGGGAGCATAACCGGATTGCCGCACAGATAAAAGGTTCTAATGCTCATCTAGCTGGTGATCAGGTATACCAAGTTGCAAGACGGAAAGTAATTGCACTGATGCAAGCTATAACTTTTAATGAATTCTTGCCTTCATTACTTGGGCTAGTTCCGGGCTATAGTGGTTACGACCCAAAAGCCGATGCATCGATAGCGAATGAATTCTCTGCTGGATTTTATAGATTTGGGCCTTCTATGGTTTCTGGGACACTACAAAGATTAGATAGTAATCTCACTAAGATATCAGAGGGATGGTCCTATCTGCGGGACTCCTTCTTCCGCCCAGACCGTCTTTTAGAAGGAGGAGGCATTGAGCCCTTGTTGAGAGGGGCTGCACGTCAAGTGTGCCAAGAAATCAACACAGAAGTAGTAGATGACCTGAGAAACTCCTTGTCTGGCGATCTTGTAGCTATTAATATACAAAGAGGGAGAGATCATGGGATTCCGTCCTATAATGACACTAGAGTAGCGCTTGGTTTACCTGCTCTAAGAACTTTTTCAAAAATATCTAGTGATGTTGAAATCGTCTCTAAAATTATCTCTGTTTACACTGCTATTAATGATGTTGATTTATTGGTAGGTATGCTAGCTGAGGATCATGTTGCTGGTGCCATGGTTGGTGAAACTATTCATGCGGGCCTCTTGAGACAATTTTTAGCTATAAGAGGAGGGGATAGATTCTGGTATGAAAATATTTTTTCTGGTAGTGTACTTGATGAGATCAATAACACGACTCTTAGTGACATTATAAAGAGAAATACGGATATATCTTCTGAGATACAAGATGATGTCTTTCATCTCTAGGTAAGATAATGGCAGATCCTCGTAAATATATATCTACAAACGGTTTGACCATTCTTGTGGGCCGTAATAGTAAAGATAATAATCATCTGACCCTAAAAGTAGCGAAGCAAGAAGATGTATTTTTTCATGCTTCCTCTTTTGCTGGGTCTCACGTAATACTTCAAATAAGCGAGGGCCTGTTTCTAGCCAGAGAAGATTTAATGGATGCTGCTTGTCTGGCTGCGCACTTTTCTAAAGGAAGAGATAAAAAAGCTGTACATGTAGATTATACAGAGCGGCGCAATGTTTCAAAGCCTAGAAAGGCCCCTATGGGTCTTGTTGAATTATCTAAGTTTAAGACCCTCAAAGTAAAGAAATCTGATAGAAGAATTTCTAAGTACATAGGTTAAGGCTGCCGAAGCAGCCTTTCCTAGTGATCTCTTGTTATTCTACCGGGGTTGAGTCCGTATCTACAACCTCAGCATCTATGATGTCTGCTTCAGGTGTTACAGCTTCTCCGGCTTCTTGTGCCTCTCCGGCTTCTTGTTCCTGGGAAGCATTAGCATAAAGCTCTTGTGCGATCTCGTGTTGTAGTGCCACAAGGGCTTCGGTTGCAGCTTGAATATCTTCTAGGGAAGGCCCAGTCTTTACTTCTTGTAAGGTCTCCAACAAAGCTTTTAAGTCATCTTCTTTCCCTAGTAGCTGCTCAGGAGTCTCTTCTAGTTGCTTTTCTACAGAATCAATTAGATGATCAGCATTATTTTTAGCTTCCACTAGAGCTACTCTCTTGTCATCTTCTTCGGCATACTCTTCAGCTTCTTTTTTCATTTTCTCAATTTCTTCATTTGAGAATCCAGTATTTGCCTGAATAGTAATATGCTGCTCTTTTCCGGTCCCTAAATCTTTGGCGCTTACATTTAATATACCATTAGCGTCCATATCGAAGGATACCTCGATCTTTGGTATACCTTTGGGGGCTGCTGGTATCTCATCCAGCCGGAAAAGTCCCAGAGAGTTATTATCCTCTGCCATTTTTCTCTCTCCCTGGAAAATCTTAACGTCTACAGCTGTTTGGCTATCGCTGTAAGTAGTAAAAGTTTCTTTCTTTCCGGAGGGAATAGTGGTATTACGCGGGATCATAACTGTCATGATTCCGCCAGCGGTCTCTACTCCCAGGGAAAGAGGGGTTACATCAAGTAGAAGTATATCGGTTTTGTCTCCGGACAAAACCGCGCCTTGTATGGCGGCACCAGCAGCTACAACCTCATCAGGGTTTACTGATTTATTCAACTCTTTTCCGAAGAAGGCCTTTACTGTTTCTTGGACAGCTGGGATTCTGGTAGATCCTCCTACCATAATAATTTCATCTACATCGGAAGTTGTAAACCCAGCGTCCTTTAGAGCTTGTTGCATAGGAACTTTGGTTCTCTCTACTAGACTCTTGCTAAGAGAATCAAATTTAGCTCTGGTTATATCGACGTCTAAGTGCTGTGGTCCACTATCTCCTTGGGAGATAAAAGGTAGGGATACTTTGGTTGATTTAGATCCGGATAACTCACACTTAGCTTTTTCGCATGCTTCCTTGAGTCGCTGCAGTGCTAGCTTGTCTTTGCGTAGATCTGTACCGCCAGAAGATTTTTTGAACTCATCTGCAACGTGGTTTATAAGCGCTTGATCAAAATTATCACCACCTAGATGTGTGTCCCCGCTAGTGGATTTTACCTCAATAACGCCGTCCCCAACCTCTAGAATGGAGACATCAAAGGTTCCACCGCCCAGGTCGAATACAAGAATTTTTTGTTCTACCTGCTTATCAAGGCCATATGCAAGTGCTGCTGCTGTAGGCTCATTGATAATACGTCTTACTTTGAGGCCTGCAATTTCGCCAGCGTCTTTGGTCGCTTGACGTTGTGCGTCATTAAAATAAGCAGGAACTGTGATTACAGCTTCAGTTACGGGCTGGCCCAAATACTCCTCGGCATAGCTTTTTAGGTGTGCCAAAGTCATGGCTGAAATTTCAGGCGGGCTATATTCTTTACCTCGAATACTTACCTTTACCGGCTCCTCGTCGGTTCCGACTAAGGTGTAAGGTATTTGCTGCTCTTCTTCTGCTACTTCATTTCTTCGCCTGCCCATGAATCTTTTTATAGAATAGACGGTATTCTCTGGGTTGGTAACCGCTTGGTTACGGGCTCTTTGTCCTACTAAACGCTCATCATCTGATGTGAACCCTATGACCGAGGGCGTTGTTCTCGCCCCGGAAGGATTTGTGATGATTGTAACCTCATTGTCTTCCATAATGGAAACAACTGAGTTGGTTGTTCCTAGGTCAATTCCTATTATTTTTCCCATATCTTTCACCTTTCGATAGCAATTCGGCTTTAATACTAATGTAAATCAAAGGAGAAGAAACTTCAAGTGTTGAACATTATTCTTTTCAATCATCGCCAGATATTTTGTAAAAAATCTACCACTTTAGCTGCGCTTTGCTCAATAGTTTCTTTATTCGTAGATAAAACTAAGTCACACTTCTCCGGTGTAGAGTATGTCGCATCTGGATGCAGCCCTGTAAAAGGGTTTCCTAAGAACATACCATCAACGACTTTGCCATACATACCTTTAGGATCTCTTTTCTTACACTCTTCAATAGGGCAATCAATATGTAGTATGTAAGCCCCGCCGCATATCTCACTAAAGGTATTTCTAATGTCCTCATTGGGGGCAATATAGCTGCATAATACAACAAACCCTTCTAATTTCAGAAAACTTGCTACTGAGGCTGCTCGTTCATGATTTTTCTTTCGATCCTCTAAAGTAAAACCAAGATTTGAAGAAAAACTCTTTCTTCCTATATCCCCATCTAGTCTTTTTGCGGGTATTGATTGTTCATCAAGCAATTCTTTCACTCTATCTAGGATGGTTGTTTTCCCGCTACCGGAGAGACCGGTTGCTAGTAATACGCAACCTTTTTGGTTATTGCTCTGTTTCATCAAGTATTTCCTTATTTTTGAGATAGATTTTTGCCCACACTCTTTCATGGACATAATATAATAGGGTTTTACTGAAAAAATCAAAAGCAGAGAGGGTTGTTGCTAGAGCAACTGACCCTGTAAGTACAACGCTAACTATAAAAAGGGTTACTGTGGCAATGATTCTCCAAGTAATAGTTTTGTATAGTGATATTTTCCAGCCAGTCATGTTGAAATTTTAATTGATTGTCTAGATAGAACAATATTTAAATTTGTTTTCTTTTGGTAAAATACATATGGAGTAACTTATGAATTATGAGCAACAGCAAGATCAAGGTAAAGACGCGCAAAATGCCTTGTCTTTTCTTCCTAAATCGATGGTATCTGCTATGACTACCCAAGTCCCTGACTCTAGGTTAAAAGAAGATGAAATTCTCAAATATGTTAAGAACTCTGACATTCTTAGGAAGAATATTAATCTTGGGCAACTAGACATTAGTGCTGCAGGGACTAGAGGGGCTGAAGAGAAGAAGAATGAGAAAATTGCTGTAGGAATAGGTACTTTATCTATAGTTGTGCTTATATATTTGCTTTTTTTGCGTTAACGTAAAAACCTCAGGCTTTTCTTGGCATATTTGCTAATATATTTACATGACATATTACTTCTTCGGCAACCAGACCAACCAGCCCTCTGAAGCTTTGCTCGCCAAGGCTGGGATTATTTCAAACAAGAAAGGTCAGGAAAGGGATCAGCCCCGAGTGTATCTCTCCCAGACTCGTAAACAAGAAGTTAAAGAAGCTATTGAGTCAGATGAGGCTCCTGGTGCGACTGAAGCTAAACGGGCCCCTATCAAAGAAGAAAAAACAAAGAAGCAAAAAGAGAAGAAGCAAAAAGAGAAGAAGCAAAAAGAGAAGAAGAAACAAAAAACCAATTTCCCCCCGGGATTGGTTGTTTCTGAAAAGGCCAAAGAAAAAATGGCCAAGATCCAAATCAAGATTACTGAAAAACAAACCAAGCAAGCAGAGAAGAAACGAGAACAGCAGGAGCGCTGGGAGCGCAGAGATGATGTTATTCAGAAATGGGAAGAACAAGAACAGAAACAAGTAGAAGAAACAGATAAAATACTAGAGCAATGGGATGAGGAAGATGCTATAAAAGCCGAGGTCCGACAAGCAGAAATAAAGGAAGCTATTACCCCAGAAGCACAACAAGAGTTAGAGCACACGTATGCTAATGAAGACGGAGATGGAACCCTACAAAGAGCCGAGGTCATAGCAAAGGTTGAAGAAGAAAATCTCGTAGTAATAGAGAAACGAGAAAAAGAGCAGCTTCGAAGAGACCGGGTTTATAACTTCTTTGTAATAATCACCAGAAAACCACGCCGAGAAGTTCCTGAGGATCTCCCTTATGGTCTTGGCACGGAAACCTGGGCATTAGTGCTAATAGTTGCCTTTATTACCTACATTTTAACCAAAGACTAGAAGATAAAAAAGTTATTATACTAAAACCTTTAGGACAGCTTATTTAGAATTCGTAACCCAGAACGTCTATGGCAAAGATTCCCGTGCTGCCAACTAATCCGGTAACACCTACAAGAAGTAGCCCAGTGCTTCCTCCAGCGCCGCCGAGGCCTCCTATGGTAGCTTTGGATGAGCTGGCGAATGTCCACATATCCCCAGTGGTATCAACACTCGTTAATTCGGAGGGTGTGAATACGTCTGTCGTGCTTGGACTCCAACCTGCGGATACCGTTGCCACAGCAGTAATATCCGCTGCATCAAGAAGTCTAATAACAAGGCTTGTGATAACAGTGCTAGTGTCACCCGCGACGAAGTGTGCATTTATTGTTGTGGCCCCTGCGTCAAAATTTAGATTTGTTAGAGTGCTAAGAACGGAGATGCCGTCTCCTCCTGCACCTGCCCCAATTCCTGTGGCACCTTGAACTCCTAGTCCTGTATTGCCCTGATCGCCTTGGGTTCCTTGAATACCTGTATCGCCTTGGGTTCCTTGAATACCTGTATCGCCTTGAGTGCCTTGGATGCCTTGAACACCAGTTGCTCCGATTTGGGCTGCCGGTCCTAAGAGGCCTGTTATTCCCTGTATACCTGTTTGTCCCAGAACTCCCGTATCACCGGATAGACCCGTGATTCCTACGAAACCAGTAATGCCTTGAACACCTGTGGCCCCAACTAGCCCTCCTGGGCCTTGTATACCCGTATTACCTTGGATACCTAGTCCAGTATTACCTGAAACGCCAAATCCAGTATTACCCTGGATACCAGTGCCGCCTTCAATAGCCACACCGGTAGCTCCAGAGGCCCCTAGAAGTCCGGTAACACCTTGTGATCCTGGGGTCCCAGATGCTCCTGCATTACCTTCAAGCCCTGTCGAGCCTTGAACGCCAGTTTGCCCTTGAATTCCTGTGCCGCCTTGGATTCCAGTATCGCCCTGAACTCCGGTGTTACCGCCGAGCCCTGTTGAGCCCTGAGAGCCGCCCCCACCACCGCTAGAAATACTAGAGACATTTAGTTTATAGGCACCTTCTGTTCCGACATTAATAACTTGTCCAACTACTATTGGTATAGTTCCAGCGACACTTGTAGGGTTAAAAGCTCCTGGAGTATCACTTAGATAAACAGAATCATTTAAAATCATTGCGCTTGTATCTGCGGTGAAAGCTCCTCCTATTAGGCAAGACCCGCTGCCGCCGTTAGCTATATCTTCTTCAAGGACTCCGAATATGAAGGCGGTAGCTGCACTTGCAGCACTTGATAACTCCATTGTGGGAAGGTTCGCGGAAGTATCAAATCCGGTTTGGTAAACAAGGCTGCCTTTAGTGAGAGCTACTCCGGAAGAGTTTAATATCTTCTTGGCTAGATAATCACAGAAGAAGGTAGATGCTACTTCAAAACTGTCATTTAGCTGGGTATCATTATTAAAGTAGATGATGATACCATTTCCAAGTTTATATTTTGAGTGTCCTACAGGAGGGACTACCCTAATATATGATTGTCCATTTATAGAGCCTGTATCTGCCACAGTAAGTAATGCGGTACCTAGAGGGCCTAAAGCCCTTCCTGCATTTTTAGTTACTGCATTGGAGCTATTATTGAGACTTATGCCTAAATATGATCTGCTTACCAGTATCGTGTCATTTATAGAAAAATTAATAGTCATCTAAAACCTCTATAAAGTATAGCAAAAAGTGTCAAACATCAGTTCTTATTTAGCTGTCAATATTGAAAATTAATGTTTTTGTGGTCTACTCAAGCATGAAGAAGCCCTGGTCTTTGAAGAGATGGTTTTTGCAAGGCCTTGTCTTAGCCCTTCCTATATTTGTTACTGTAGTCGTCTTTTATTACTCAATTATGTATACAGACGCTATTCTCTGGTTCTTATGGGATTTACTGCCTTGGGATCTTTTGCCTTGGGAGGTTGCTAAACCAACTTTTCCTGGTTTAGGGCTTCTTGTTGTTGTTACGCTGGTTATTGCAATAGGCGCTGCTACAGAATCTTTTGTGGTAGGGAAAGCTGTAGATCTTTTTAACTGGTTTATGTCTAAAGTGCCTTTTGTTAGAAATATATACTCAACGGTATTACAGGTTGCGCAAAGTACTTTGGGTAGCAAGGATACCTTTACTAAGGCGGTAATGATTGAGTATCCGAGAAAAGGTATTTATAGTATAGCGTTCAAGACTAGCGACAATAAAGAAATATCAGAAAAACTAGGTAGAGAATTTATTAATGTATTCCTCCCTACTACCCCAAATCCTACTAGCGGTTTTTATCTAATAGTTCCTAAGGATGAGGCCATAGAAACTGATATTGATCCTGATCTTGCATTTAAATTAATAATTTCTGCCGGTATTGTCTCTAAATGAACTATACTTAATGAATGAAAACCAAGTTAGCTATATTAATTTTCCTAATCTCACTAGTGGGGTGTAGCTCTTTTAAAGAGTCTATAGGGGAATATGTAGCCGATGCCGTAAAACAAAGAGTGGTTTCCGATGTTGATGGCTTATTAGAAAAAAGAGGTTTAAGCAGGGAAGAAATAGCACAAGTCGTTGATGAGAATGGTGATGGCACTATAGATCGTGCTGAAATACTCTCAACAACTAAAGCTGCTACTCGGGATGCTGTTTTATTGGAAGCTAAAAAAATGGTTGATGAGCATCTCGCTGATAGGCAAGCGAATTATGTGGATAAAGGCGCTCTATCTTCCCAGATGAATCAAATTTGGATATGGATTTTAGGTCTTATATCTACTTACTTAGGTAAACAGATCTACTCCGCTAAGAAAGATGGAAAACGGGATCAACGCATTGCTCTTCTAGAAAAACTACTCCAGCGAGATATCGATGGAGACGGTATTATAGGAGGAGAGCCAGAGCTTTCTGGAGATAGCACCCCAGCTGAAGTATAGTTGATAATACAAATATATGGAAGATGACCTTGCCGAGCCTGACTCGGAACCCCCTTTATATAGATTCCTGATCTTAATCCCTATCATTATATTGTTCTTCTTTTTTCCCGGCAAGACCCTGGCTATAATAGTAGTTATCTATGTAACACATGTTGGGTATACAGAAGATAAAAAGAGGCAACTAGCGAGAGATAAGAGGCGACAAAAAGGCCGCCATGAATCTTGACGGTTTGGTAATTTATGTTAATTTAGTGGCCACCCCCGAACGCGAGGACTGAAGTGGAACTTAAAGAATTAAAAGAGTCTCTGGTTGAATTGGTGATAAATGATCTGGAACAGCTAGGGCTTAATACAGATGAAATTCATTCAGAAGATATAGTTAATCTGTATACTACGACTGATGAATACTGCAAGGAGCGTAATGAAGCTACTTGGGTGGCGTCTGTAAGTAAAGGTAGTGGTTTTTGTGTTATTGCACAGGGCACTCTATATGATAAAGAAGCTATAGAGGAGACTGGACGAGAAATAGAGGTAGGTAGAGTTTTTGTGGATGAAGATAAAGCAGAGATGCTTATTTCTGCTCTTTATCATGCCTTTCCCGATAAGATCTATGAGAAGGTTCTAGAAGAAGAGGATAGTGAGGCCTCAGAGGAAGAGGAAGATCTTGATAATCTAGACACTTTGAATGAAGACATAGGTACACTAAAGAGAGAGCTAGCTCGTCTAGAGCTACTCAGGAAAAACCAAAAAGTAAGAACTCTTGCTGATGGGGATGAATGTATTACTACCTACAAAAAGGTTAGGCGCTTTGCTAGTACACTATCAAGTTCTTCTGTGGATCCTATAATCATCCGCCGCAAAAATACGGTTGTCTTTGTTAGCGGTTTTCAAGATAAGAAATTAATCCGAATTACGCAAGCAAATATAAGCAATATTGTAAATGAGCAGATCCAAGATATGCCTGCTAGTAAAATTACAAAAACGATTCTCCTTGATAAGAAACTAGTGAAAGCCTTAGTGGAGACCATCTCAAAAACTTTTGAGTAATGTTACAAAAGAAATGTTACACGTCGCAAGTTCTTACCCTGCAAGGATGTAACAAGTAACAAGTAACAAGTAACAAGTTTTCTTTAGGTTATACTATGCAAGCCGTGAGAATGATGCTATGAGCTGGACCGCGCTCAATCGTCGCAAACGAACACAATGTAAATACTGTGGGAGACGTACGGTATGCCGTAACCACATATGTATGCATTGTTCAAATTGGATTGTCTGGGAAACTTACTACGCAGAAGAAGAAGAAGAAGAAGAAGAAGAAGAAGAAGAAGAAGAAGAAGAAGAAGAAGAAGAAGAAGAAGAAGAAGAAGAACTAGGTAGGTGATAGTACACAAAAAAAGCAGCCAGAAAACTGACTGCTTCTCTTGTTTTGTTCTTCTGAACTAGGGCTAAGTTTTGGTCCCAAAGGTAACCTCTGGGACCAAAAGACTTAGTGAACCTCGCGCTTGAAGAAACCGTCGAGATAAACTGACATATCAACGGTAGCGGACAGGGTAACTGTCGTTGGGAAGTTAACTTCACAACGGAAGTTCTGCTGAGGAATCAAATCGATTGGCTCTGCGAGAACGTAGATACCGCGTTGATCAGGACGACCGTTGGTTACTGAAACAACGTCAGTTGATCCAGCAGCAACACCGGCAAGGCCAACACCTGCAGTCAACATAAAGGTGTTGACGACGAGGTAGTCTTTGGTTCCGATGAATAGACGGAACCAGCTAGCGTTAAAAATTAAGTTCAAGTCAGCAACTGCACTGTCATACTGGTTGACAAGACGGATTGCATGAATCTCGAAGTTCTTTGGGTAAGGCAAGCTTCCGCCCTGGTCCATATTGGTTTGTACCTGTGACTTAGGTACTACGGAACCAGCACTGGTTCCACCGAGAGGGACCTGGAAGAAGTTAAGCTGACCAGTTCCACTAGTTGCGACGGTATTACGGTCGTATAGTGGTTGTTGAATTCTTTCCAATAAACCTGGGATACGAGGCATGGAAATCTCCTTTCATATTTGTTTTTTTTACTGTCTACAAAACCCGAAGATCTTGTAAACCTATTTTGTTGTGTTACTTGCCTAGGCAAGCAACAACGGCTGGATCAAACAAGAGTTTGGCAAGTAGTTGGTCCCAGCAACAAAGTTGCTGGGAACCAGACAACTTAGTGAACCTCTCTCTTGAAGAACCCGTCAAGGTAAACGCTCAGTGCAACCGTGGTTGATAGAGGAGCGCCTGCAGTGAAGGGACTTGGGAAGTTAATCTCACAACGGAAGTTCTGTTGTGGGATTAGGTCGATTGGCTCAGCGAGAACGTAAATTCCACGCTGATCAGCACGACCGTTAACTACTGAAACAACATCAGTTGTTCCTGCAGCAACACCGTCAAGACCAACACCAGCCGTTAACATGAAGGAGTTAACAACCAAATAGTCCTTGGTGCCGATAAAAAGACGGAACCATGAGCTATCGTAGATGCGGTTGAGATCGGAAACCTCAGCCCCATATTCGTTGACTAGACGGATTGCATGGATTTCGAAGTTCTTCGGGTAAGGAAGACTTCCACCCTGATCCATGTTGGTTTGTACTTGGGTTTTTGCGGTAATACCGCCAGCTTGAGTTCCTCCAAGTGGAACTTGGAAGTAATTTAACTGACCAGTTCCACTTGTCGCGACCGTGTTACGATCATAAAGTGGTTGCTGGATTCTTTCTAACAGTCCTGGAATACGAGGCATTGTTAGCACCTTTCTTTTTTTTGCACCTTCGCACCATAAATGGTTTGGACTACGAATGTTTTTTAATTTCCCCAGATAGTTGCTACTCCGAAAAGCATGTCCTCAACTACCTAGGACAATTTGTTTTACTCTACGTAGAGGGAGTCAAAGTGTGTGTCGAACTGACCAACACCTTCATACCCGCCGTAGTGACCTGCAGCGTGCTTCATTACGTCAGCAGGTTGCTGATCGCGTGGGTTTGCGTGCTCTGGGACAAATCCGTGGAAACCAGGCTCTGCTTCGAATGAACCGAGGCGTTGACTGTTGTAGATGTCTCCGAGTGGCTCATAGCCATCCATCCCTGCGACTCCGATGAAAGGATTTTCCTCTATTGCAGCTACTTGGTTGCCTTGGAAAAGACCCATACCAGGTGATACATTAGGAGTAAACTCTTCATAAACGGAACCATAGTTACCGAAACCAGCGGCTTCGAATTCAGTACCCCAGCTACCTAGACCGGCGAAGCCGAGCTTGGCGTTGAGCTTGTCTGCCCATGGCTCAACCATTGGCTGAGCAATTGCCCATGCACCGAGAACCATAGCGCCCATTGCTCCACTTACTGCGAGTTGTTGTACCATTTCGTTACCGGGGAGAAGAGACTCACCAATCTTTGAAACAATAACACCACCGACAACACCGGAGAGAACAGCGACGAGGCCCTTGCCTACGTTACCGCCACCTAGACGTGAGCCGAAGGCTGCAGTTCCGACTGCTAGAGCCGTTCCACCACCGACAGCCATCATTGCTGCTTGTTTTACATTTTCTAAGTTAGGGCCGAGGAACTTATCCTTAACACTACCGAGTGTTAGGGGGTTCTTACGACGACGACGAGCTAGCGGGTTCTTACGACGCTTGCTGCTACGACGGCTACGACTCTTGGACTTAGACTTTCTTGACTTTCTTTTACGCTTTGCCATTTTAGCCTTCTTTTTCTGTTTGTCTGAATCCTCTAGCGAGTAGGGATTGACAATCAAGAGTTCGGGATTCCGCCTTCTGCTCTTGTTTTTTTTACGTTTTTTCGGAAGCTCCGAAGGATTTACCATGTAGAACATTATTTACTCCAAAAAAATAAGAGCATTCAGCAGGTTACTTCCCGCTTCATGCTCTGTTTGATACAGTCACACAATTTTGTTTTTTTTCTTTTAAGCTCAAGCTCTACTTTTTGTAGTGACTTAAGCCAGTGATCTAATCTTACTAAACTCGAAAAGGACTTGTCAAACATTTTTTAGGTTTTTTGCATAAAAAAACGGGGTTTTTTTAAAACCCCGTTTTTTATGCCTTTAGGCCCCTTTATTCGTCATCATCGTCGTCATCGTCGTCGCCATCTGGGCTGTCTGGGCAGGAATCCTGGCACGTTGCTCCACGAGTTCCTAATCGATGGAACATCGTTGGTCCACCCCCTGTGTTTCCTAGTCCTGCTCGCCATTGTTTACACTTAGAGGATGATTGGCCACCACCTCCGCCAATTGCAGAGAATCTGTGTGTGACTCGGTTGTTCGTGCCACCTACAACAGAACCGAAGGTTCCGCAGACGCTATTTTCACAACCTAGCACAACACTGTTACTACCATCCAACCGGTTTAGGAAGCCCTGGCAAATGCCACTAAAACTTGAATACTGGTTGTCCCGGCCAACCACTAAGTTGTGGGATCCGGTTCTATCTGCTGGTTTTGCAAACATAGCCGCGAAATCAGTTTCTTCATTATAGCCTAGTATTAGGTTGCCCAAACCATTGGTGGTATCCGTGCTTCCCATCCCATTATTTACTTGGAGGTTGGTTCCTGAGAAAAATGTGATATTACCGAGAACACTCTGGAATTGGGTCTTGTGTTCTAGGGAATCTAGGCGTGTTCCGTGCGAAGCAACAGTTGACTCTACCACTGTCATACTTGTGACAGTAGAAGTTGAAGAGGTTTCTAGGGCTGCTAATCTAGTTTCATGGTCAGAAAGTCTATCTAGAATATTAGTGACGTCAGAGGGTCCTATAGCATCTATAAGCTCAAGAATCTTCTGTACTCTCTCAGAGTCAATACCTGCCATAACTTTAATAGCATCGCAGTTTGCTTGTATTTTATTATCCAGAGTAGAAAAGTTCTCATTTACTTGGCTTGCTTGAATTACTTGTCCTGCTTCAAAAATATGAAGACCCCCGGCAGGAACTGCCGCCCAGGCAACACTAGCAAGAACGGCTCCACCTAAAAAGGCGGCTAAAGTTGTTTTAAATTTGTTGTTCATATAATTATCCCCACACACATTCATTAAAAGATGTTTGATTATAGATGCCTACCGGGAGCCCACTGGGATCTGGCGCTGCACCTGCTTTTAGCTGTTTACGATTGCAACCGCTTAAAAGTGATATTAGCACTAAAGTACATAGAAATTTGTATTTCATACTATCTCCTTAGGAAGATAGTATCTTAAATAATTTAAGTAGCAATCTTAGGACGAGTTAAGATTTAAGTTTTCGGAACTTTAAAGTTTGTTCTAGGCCGTCTATGCTTCCATCAACGATGTTAAACGTAATCTTTTGAAAGGGCCTATCTCTAATCATTTTAATCACAGCTATCTCTTCTTTGGAGAATTTTAAGACCTTGCTTTTAGCTACAGCTGCTCTATTAAGCATACCAGTAACTAGACCACCGCCTTTTTTTCGTCTAAATTTTAAGGTCTGGTCAACAGATGTTATAACACTATCTTGAACTTGCACGCAAATACTTTGAAATGTATTTCTTCTAGTCATAGTTATGACTGCTAACTCTTCTGGTGTTAATTTAATAGGCAGTTGTGGCATTATCCAATTATTCCTCTTGCTGTAAATTCGAATTGTGTTCCATACATTACCAGATAATCATAATTAGGGCTAATACAGACATAAGGCTTCTCTCTCGCCTTTGGCTTATCATCACCCCTATCCTGAGCTTCGTGAATGAAGGGAACACCGCTTCTTTCTGAATATTTAGGAACATCATAAATGATGTGTTTTAGCCATCCAAAAAATACTAGATAGCTGGGTTCTTCAATATCTATTTTCTTTATAGGTTTTTTATCTTTATCATCATAGGGAACACCGTGAAAGGCTTGGTGTAATTTAGCTGCTTTTTCTAGGATCGCTGCGGAGGCATCGATTGGCTGGGTCTCCACCACTGCGTCACTACTGACTACCATTACCATAGTTCCACTAGCATTTGCTACAACATAAGGCCTTTTTTTGGATTTAATAAGCTTTTTCTTAATAACATCTACTACTTCTGTATGCTTATAGCAGAATTTATTACTAGAAGTGCCGCATTTTTTACACCCTTTGGTAGGAACCTCACATAGTAAACCACCTTCCGGTGCCCGGGTTACTAAATCTCCCACTAAAACTAATCCTTTTTCGAAGTAGCTTTTAGGCATAGAGCATATATCTGATCCATATTTTTTGTTTGGACCGGTGAATACATCTTCGTGTGATCCTTTAGGGTTCTTCTTATGCCTCATAGTTACCTCGTTAATTTATAAAGTAAAAATACTAAAAGTAAAGTGCCGAAAATCCCTACGGAAACCTTCTTGCTTTTCTCTTGTTCGGAGAGAGGAGACCATCCAGCGAGACTTGAGTGCTCAGCAGGTATATGCTGCCCCATTTTGGCTGATAGCCCCATTCCTAGGGACAAGCTGTCCAAGTTTCCTAAATTTCTCATTACATTAACCTTTTTAATTTTTTGTTCAATCTCCTAAGAGATTTGCCTTGCTGTTCTTGCTTATATGCGAATACAGCAATTATTATTAAAACTAAAATAACAATAATAACTAAGATTATAGTTTTTTTATTTGTATTCAATAGCCCTAATCTACCAAGAGTTCTTGGGTTTGATAAGGGCTTAGCCGCAGAAATCTGTGGGGTGGGTTGTAGGGGCGGCTGTGTGCCACCTTGGGGCTCAGAAGAACTTTTTTTGGCAGGCTGCTTAGGGCCTTTCAGAGAATTTAAAATCTCTACCCCCTTCTTCCCAAAGAGCGGTTGAAACGGGTTATTTTTCATACTATCTCTTTCTTCTTCTGCTCCTCTTTTTCTTTTTCTTAGCAGGAGCAGCAGCTTCTTCTTTATTCTTCCATAAGTAGTAAGCAATACCAACAGCTAAAACACCTGCTACACCTAATCCTAGGTAAGTCTTCTTGCTGCCGCCATTAAAATCACCAAAGCTGCCTTTAAAGACGTTTTTTCTTGCTAACTTTCTTCCTATGGCGATAGCTTGATCTGCTTTAAGCTTATCTTTTCCTCCACGGGCTAGATCAGAGCCAACTTTACCAATAGATCTTGATAAGAGAGCATTGAAACCTCCTGTTTTAGGTAGACTGGAGTTTATTAGCCAGCCCAAGTTTGATTCGATCTCTACTCTATTTAGATCCATGTGTCTTATACTTGTTCTCTTCTTACGAATAAGCATTTCCTTTGCAAGGTCGTAATACTGCTTCTTAACTCTTTCAGAAGCATTATCAGAGACAGTTTCCACTGCTTTAGCTAAAGCTCGTATTACTTCCATATCAGTTCTGGCCAGGGAAGCTTTATGGAAGAAGGTATGAAAACTTTGCTCAGGGGCACCTGCTAGTCCTCCATAGCCATCAAAAGATGAGTCGTCGTCATCGTCGTCATCGTCATCGTCATCTATCGCGGAATTTCTTGCTAGGGATGAAATACTATCACCATACCCGGCAAAAGCATCATCTTCTACTCCGGCAAAGCCTTCGTAGCCTGCTAGTCCTGCTGTGGCAGGACCTACATTGCTTTCTAAGCCTGCTAGTCCTTCATAAGCCTCATATCCTTTTAAATTTGATAAGCCAGCGAGGCCGTCTAGAGCACTGTCTCTGGCTACAGAGGAAGCATCGAATTCGTCGTCTTCTTCACCAAATTCTCCACCGAATTCAGGATAATGGGAAAGGTGAGAAGGGTACCCTTCGTACCCGCTCAAGCCTTGGAGGCCCGCTGGCAGCGCGTTCATCCCTTTTTGAGCTAGTTTTGCTACTCCTTCAGTAGTATTGATGTTTCCTGTAACAGCTGCACCAAATCCTTGGCCCATTTGATACTCTGCGAAGCTATTTGATTCAGCTTTTTTGTAACTCATTGCTACCCCTTTGTCTTAGTTTAACAAAACATATACAGCATATGCCAACATTATCCCTAGAATTAACTTGTTCGGGCTTGGCGTAGCCGGTTCTTCCCCTAGACTTTGGTAGCCGTCGAGGTTTATTATCTTTTTAGTGGCATATTTAGGGGCTTCCCAGCCCATTTTTGCACCAGGAACGGAGCCGTCCAAGGTTATCCATTTACTATTAACATTTACTTGCATGTAAATGTGAGAATAATCTTCTTTATCTTTATAGTTATTCCCGATAATTACAATTCGAACAGGGTGCCCTATAGATTGTAATAGAGATGCTGTTAGAATAACATAATCATCGCAGTCAGCTGCTTTTTTGTGGCGCTTAAGTAGTTCTCTGGCGCGGTGCACTGTTTCTACTTTGTGTATATCTTTGGTGTAGCGTAATCTTCTTACTACAAAATTATATATAGCTTTTACTTCTCGTTTATAATCTTTTTCTGGTAGATATTGTGTAATCTTTTCGGCAAGGGTTCTTACAATAATGTCTTTCTTACCCTCATCTATTAATTTCTTAATTACCTCTACTGACTCGTAAGTGGCTTTATTACTGTCGGAAAGCTTAACATCATATGTCTTCATTGGCTCTTTTGGCATATATTTATCTAGCCACTGGGCTAGACGTATATATTCGGAATCATAATCATCTATCTTTGGACTTATGTCTCCGATAAATCTACCTGTACTTTTTGCCATGTAACACCTCAACAAAGTATAACAAAAATTCTATTCTTCCTTACAAAAAAAGACCTCGTAAGAGGTCTTTTTTAAATATAGCTATCTGTATGAGTTATTTTGGCTTATTACTGGGTGGTGGTGGGGCTCCAAAGCCTCCGAGACCACCCAGACCACTTAATAATGGACCAAGACTTCCAAGATTCCCTAGCATTTTTCCCCAGAATTCAAGTTGTTTGACTTTTTCATAAAGTCCCTTGATACCTTCTGATACCTCATCAAAAACCTCATTAGTTTTATTGACAGTAGTATCTAGTTTTTCTAGGGTAGCTACAATTTTTTCATTAGACTCTCGTAGCTTACTATTAGAATCTTCTAAGTTCTCAACTTTATTCAAAAGCTTTTCAACGCTATTATATAGGGTGGTTGCTAATTCTTCTTTATCCATAATTACCTCACTTAATTAAACGCTTAGCTAGTAGGCGTTTTATTTTTAGTCCTTTTAGTTTTTGTGGGCTTTTCTTTAGCCTCGGTTTTAGTTTCAACTTTAGCTTCAACTTTAGCTCCAGCTACCTTCTTTTTTGCTCTAGGTTTTCTTGGTTTTTTAGCTTTGGGGGTTGGAGTTGGAGTCGGAGCTGGGGTGGGGGTTGGCACAGGAACCGTTACTGGGGTTGCAATGGTAGGCTCCTCCTCTAGAATTTCCCCAGACATAGCTACTAGCATTTTATCCATGTATGCAGTAACCTCTTCTGTTACGAAGAACTGAACAAACTCATCTCCGCCGATATTGGTAAGCAAAGGATAAAGCTGTTGTACTACTATACGGCTATCTTTTATTTGTGTAAGGAAGAGCACTATTTCAGGAGAAAGCCTTGCATTGGCCTCTTCTGCGGCTTGCTCGGGAGTTATACTACCAGCCTCTATTGCCTCCTTTAGATACTTAAAGAAATCAGCTACTCTGGGAATTTCTTTGTATAAATCTACATCAGGAGGAATTAAATCTTCCTCTTCTGTGATTTCTACATCTTCTATCTCTTCTTCCAAATCATCATCCTCTTCTTCATAATCATCTAAATCATGAATATTGGCTTGTGGTGCTGGATTTCTAGTTGGGGTTACTGGCCTTGGGGTTGGTGTTGGGTTTGGGGCTACTACTCTTGGCTGAGCAGCAGCTGCAGGATTCATAAGTCCGGGTTGCATACCCCCGCCGCCACCGCCTCCGCCGCCTAGTAGCATCTGGAGAAGCATTGGGCCAGCGCCATCTGAAAGTAGCTTTTTAGCTACCCCTAGTATACCTCCACCAGAGACTTCGTCGTCTGTCATCTCCATGTTAAGCTCTTTTACCATATCCATCTGAAGGCGACGTTTTAGGTAATCCTGCATAGCGGTATCTATTGGATCATCATCTTTTTTGGTTTCTAGTGTACTAAGATCTGTTTTCATCTTAGTCATTTGCATCTGTGTAGCATGTCTAATCTTCTCAAGTTGCATTTCTGCATTAGCTTGCATCATGCGGGCCTCATTATCGCTCGTCATACGAGCAATGGCCATTTCCATCTGAAGCTGGGATTCTCTGTTATTATTATTGTTTGAGTAGACCTGCTCAACAAATTTTTGTTGCATTCCAGATTTTTGGTTATTCATTTCCTGAATGGTTTTCATCATCTCAAGCTCACGAAGTTTAAGCTCTCTTTCTTTGTCTATCTCTCGTTGACGATTTTCCTCACGCCACTGATTCTCTCGGCCTCGTGCCTCATCCTCTTTTAGCTGCATTTCTGCTCGCCACTTCATTTCATCGGTTCTCTGTTTTTGCCAGAATTCCATCTCTCTGCGACGAGACTCCTCATCACGTTTTCTGGCTTCTTCTCGAAGCTGCTCCTCTCGCTGCCTAGTTTCAATGCGGTTCCGCTCTTCTTTTTCGCGAAATTCTGCTCTCATCTTTTCATGCTGCAGTCGTGACTGGTTACTACCTTCAATAGCTACATGATGTTTACTTTCAAGAGAGTCTTTCATTTGTATAAGCATTGCTTGGTGGCGCTCTTCACTTCTTCGTCGTTCTTCTAAAAATTTCTCTTCCATCCTTCTTTGATGTTCTAGAACTTCTTTCCGGGTCGCCTCGCGCTCGCGGCGCTCTCTCTCAGCGAACTCTTCTCTTGCCTTTCGCTCTTTTTCTGCGAAATCTTCTTTAGTCTTGTCTCCCATACGAACTAGATTTTGCATGCCCTCCATTAGGCCCACTACTTGCTTGTTCATTTCAGAGAACTGATTTGTACTACTACTATCTCTGGTGCTCTTTCCATCTAACCAAGTAACAACAACGGGGGCTAGGGCCTTAACGACGTCTGCATTGAGGAAAGAGTCCTTTTTCTTAGGACTCATCATCATTTGCACCATATCCGACATTTTGTCCAATTTTGAATCGAGCTTATCTTCCATATCTCTGCTAATACGATCTAAATCGTCCTTAGACACATCAGGTTTATTTCGTTGCTGAAAACTCCCACCTCCAGAATAAGGAGAGGCATAAGGAGAACCGAAAGAGTTACCACCGAAAGCTCTGGACCTAGTTCGTGGTCTTGGGTAGTAATCATCATCTGGCCAATCTTCATCCTCTATATCATCACTTCTAGAAGAACTTGAGGTGGGTGCAGAGGGGGTTGGTATTTCTACTTTGGGCTCCTCTACCGGGGCCACTACTTCTGCTTTCTCTGGTTCTAGATGTGCGATCTTTGGCATTCCGGATATTTCAAAAGTTTTTGACTTCACATATTTTCCTGCACCGTCAACGATTCTGATTTGAAACTTACCTCCCCCATATTTTTGCCCAACCTGCTCAATGATATCAGGGATGGTAGTTGGGAGGTGGAAGGTCTCCAGGTACCCATTGATTTTTGTCCCCTTAATTACTTGGGGCTCAAGGCGAAGGGTCATGAGTTTATATTCAGAAGCATCGGTTGTATTCATATGCTTCCAAATCTCATTTAATTGTTTGGTAGTTGGATCATCGTCTCGCAAGAGTGGATCAATCTTCTTCTCTGTCATTGGTTTCTCCTTAATTTGGGGCTTTGCCGGTAAGGAAGACGCCGGTAAAGTTCTGGAAGTAAGTTTCTTTGTTTGTTTTGGTTTTGGTTTTGGTGCTAGGTTTAAAGAATCATCACTGATGATATCTGAAATACTGTCTTTGGTATCTTCTCCGAGTTTAGAGAAATTAGGCTGACCCAGGCCATCATCTAGGGCGTCGAAGAAACTATCATTAAATATGTTTCCTCCAAGACCTACATTGCTAATCTTTCCTGTTGGGCCGGATTTTTCTTTCTCTTTATCCTCTTTGTTAGCCATTATCCTCATCCTTCTCATCTATGCCTGTAGAAATAATAGGCAAGCTTGAAACATCTATTGGTGGTGGGGTTAGCAAGTCAGAAAAATCATCAGAAAAATCACCTAATGCAGATAGCTTTTTCTTAGCCTCCTCAATAGGACTATAGGGAGAATTGCTAGCTTTATTAACCACTGGTAGAGGTGGTGGGGGTGGTGGCGGAGGTGGTGGGGGCGGTGTAATAAATTCTGCTTCCGAGATAGCCACATTTATTGGTTCTATAATAGGACCTACCTCTGGTAATGTAGGTGCTACTACTTGTTGTGTAGCAGGTATTACAACAGGAGGTGGTGGGGGTGGTATTACTGCCCCGGCTGGCTCTGGCGTAATCGTGACAGGCGTTATGGGTGTCTTGGAAGGCGGGGCCATTATGGTGGCTACTGGGGCTTTAGCTGTAGCTGGCTCTAATAGAGTAGCTGGATTAACGATTGCAGGTGGGGGTGGAGGAGGTGCTGCCTCAGCTGGTTTGATTACTTCTTTCTCTGGAATTTCTGTTTTTAGTTGAGAGGGTGTTGTAGTTGGGGACGCCCCTACTAGTGTGGCGGGAGTTTCCAGGGTTTTAGTTGGTGAGGCCGTAGGAAGTTTTTTCCTATTTCTCAATTTTGTGAGAATACTTCCCACACCAGACTTAGGGGCTTCCTTTACTCGGGCTTGTGGGACATTACCAGACATTGATTCAGCTAAAATCCCAACCGAGTCTACTGCTGACTTCAAGCCGCATTGTTGGTAGGTGGGATCCCATAAAGCACAGGAATTCTCTACGCAATGGTGGCAGGCACCTGCTTCGGCGCTGCTTTTATTTACATAAAAACTGAAAAATGCTAGGGGGCAAAATTTTTGTGGCATTACATCACTCTTCCTAGAGAGTAAGCTACCTTCTGTGAATATTAAAGTGTTGGACACCTAAAATAAATGGAAGGTCATTATATGATTATCTGTGGATGTAAGCGTGGTTTTGAAGGTGGGGTGATGTTCCTCTTTTTTTTGGTTTTTTTGGGTCGAAAATTGGGAAATTCAGATTATATGTCCAATATTTTCCAGGAACTCCCTGTATTGACAAATAAATGTTTTGAACTAAAATTGAACTAACAGCTATTGGATCTGTTAGAGCCCTATGTTCTGGGTCAAAATTTTAGGCAGGTGTAAAATGTTTTTAAGATTTATTTCTAGAAAATCTTCCTATCAAAATGGAGACAAGCCCATCCCAAAAAGGTATAATACTGCGGGGGAAACATGGAAGAAAGAACAGGTTCAACAGATATGAAAACTATGATTTCAGCAGCGCCTATAGCGGATTTGAAAATTAATACCGATCTGGATTCATTTTTTGAAATAGCAAAAAATGAAACAGCCCCAGCCAAGGTAGAGCCTGTGTTCCTAGCTCAAAGTGAAGCTGCAATTAAAAGCAAACGACGAGAAGAAGAGAAGATTGCTCTTGTGAAGATTGCTTCTGATCTGGAAAATGTTCGGCTAAACCTTACTGATAGTGTGGGGCAGGGATTTTTGATCAATGCCTCTGCTACTATTATCTCCTACATATCACGAATATAGGTAGTTATGAATAAAACTGAATTACTTGATATCTTATCTGGTTTATCCCCAGAAGAGTTGCGGGTTATTGCTGAAGAAGCAAAAGATCTTGCACTAAAGAAACGGATTGCCGCTATCCCAGAAGACGTTATTGAGAGGCTAAAGCTATCCCAAAAACGTCTTGAGTTGGGACAACGCATAACATATGAGTTTGATGTTCCAGTAAAGCTGGATTTTAAGATATCTGCTGAATATGAATATGGTGGCTTTGAAGAAATCAAGGTAGAAATAGATTCTAGTAAGCTTGATGGTTCTGAAAAAAAGTGGGTTGATTATCTTAAGGATACCTGGATCAGTGATGCTTCTATGTATATAGGAGAAAACTGCGCAACTGGTGTTGATGATAAAGTTGCCGATGCTTGTGATGAAGAATCACAGGAATATAAGAATTTTAGGAAACTCAGCAGAAACTTTGAAGAGCAGTATGGTGTTGATATTTGGAAAGTTCTTGACTAGCCCAAATAAGAAACGCCTTGTTTGTACAAACTAGAGTAGGACCCGTGAAAGAAATCACAAGGTTAGTTGTTGATGGGTGGCCATCGCCCGGATTGAAAGTTCTTGAGAATTGGTTGCTGCAAAGTGTGCAGCAACTTAAACTAAAAAAAGAGCGAACAAAGTTTTTGGTAACTCCCGGAGGATTTGCTATTGGCAAGTTCCCTAAAAACTGGGAAGGTGGATGTGGGTGGGAATCTTCTGATAAAGATTTGTCAGAATTGATACCTTTTGCAATTCCTATTGTTGATAAGGTTGTGTCGAAGCGGCTATTGAAAGCTGCTGCCGGTTTTATTAAGTATATTACGTTGAATGTTGATCTGAGATCTAAGCATACTGCTTTGCACGCAGAGTTAGTTGCAGTTATTGATGTAGCTTCTGGCAAAATCATTGGTTGGACTGGTAAGTCCTACCCGACTATGAGCCAGGAAAAGAAAATAGTTCGAGCAACTGATCCTTCTACGCACCTTTTTGAATTGGGAGCAGATAGAGTTGTAATCTTAGGATGCCACGACTTAAATATTTTTAATGGTAGGGCGAGGGCGAACCAAAAAAGAGGGGGGCATCGAGATTTAGCTTGTAGAAAAATGCTGCAATGCTTTAATGAATTCAAACCAACACATATTATTCAGCACCCGCATGGCACAGACACTTGGAGATCCTGGAATCAATCCTGGAAACAAGTGAGCAGACAGTTTCCTGGTGTCTGTTGGTCGTCTGCTATAACATATGCTGCTAACAAAGGTGAACGTCGTGCTCCCTTGCAAGATGTTTTAGATAGAACACATTATGAGGGATCAGAATCTTTGAACTTCATTGTTAAAGGCCGCAGTAAACGAACTATGCTTCAGAGAAGTTATGTACCGGTGGCTGCTAATAGCTAGCTATGAAAAATTTTGTATACATATATCATGATTTTGGCAGGCATCCTGATCTAGGAGTGCTTACATCTTTAATAGAGAAAGACATTTCTGCTACTGTTACTAATATTGGTAGTTCTGGATGGGGCAGAGATGTTTTTATATATCTTAATGCAAAGATTAGCCTAAATGAGCTTGTAATATTGAATGGTGTTATCGCAGATTATCGGGGCGGGGATGCATGTGACTGCCCGAGTGAAATTCTTTTCGCATCAGGATGTCAAAATACGCGGCATAAGAAATAACTTAGCGGATTCTATCGGCGGGCCATAGACGTTGCATAGCCTCTCCAGGGCTTGATGCTAGGTAATCACCGAAAATGCGCTTCATAATTACATCGTTTATAGCACTAGCACCGCCACTTTTTCTCAGGTCCTCAATTGTTTCGCATGAAGATCTAATGGCTGCTATTGCAGCTTCGATTTTGTCAATTTCCTTGCTGACCATCTGAGTCTTTTTTGGGCTGTCCCTATCAAAGGCTTCTTCTAAAACGCCTATCTGCCGAAGAGACAATACCACTCTGCTCTGGGTATCCTCTGTGGCTTCTGCACTACCTCCGCCTTCTTGGTAAACATCGAAAGTGTAATCAGACAAGGCATCAATGATGTGCCCAAGCAGAACTGTTACCGAAGGCATACCCTTTACTTGTCCGCTGCCTCCCAGCTGGATATTAACTAGTTGTTTTAGTAAATTACTAACGTCGCTGCCTGTAAAGTATTTACTATCTGGAGTGCTTAGCCTTAGCTGAGCTAGTGAGTGGCGAGGAGCTGGTCTAGAAGTGGCTTGTATTGCGATGTCTTCCGCCCACCCCATAGCAATATACCAATCCCGGAAAGCTAGGAGAGCTTCTTCTGCTGATTCGGGCCTTGTCATGGTTCTTGCTCTAGCAACTAGCAACCTGTGTAGGTTCTGTTCAGTAGGCTCATGAGTGTATGTGCGCTCTAGATTTCGTAGGTTTTCATCTGGGTTTGGTCTGTACCAATTCATACATGTATGATAGCAAATAGAAATAAATTTGGTTGGAAAGAAACCCAGAACAGTATGCTAGGATATAGTAAAAGGACTGATTTTCATAAGTGAAACATAAGTCCTTATAAAAGGTTTTATCATAAGTCCTTTAATTCAAAGTATGTAACATGTAACACTGAAAAACGAACTTTTTCACCTACTAAAAAATAAGTATGCGCCTTCTTCATCACAAAACAAGCTGGGGAGTAACCCCGATGTTCATCATTGATGATAAAATCGAATATATAACTGAATATATTTGGCATACCTCGAAGTCTGTAAAACACCTTCCTTGTGAATTTATTTCTCTCACCGAAGTTGATGTTTGCCCGCTAGATCCTGGTGGAATGTATTGTTTAAAAATCCCGCATTCAGAATTTAAAATTGATGATTTTAAATTTAGTATACAACTTTCTCGGATTGAGGAGGTTATTAGATGTATGAAGATGGGTCGAGAAAGAATACCTGGTTATATTCGCTTTCCTAATTTTAGATGTTTTATCATCATCCCAAAGATGACTTTTGAAAAGTTAATGGTAAAATTGAAAGAGCTAGAGATGAGCGATGAGGCTTTGTCATTCGAATTGAAGGAAAAAGATATTCGTGATGATCTAAGAAACTCTCCGGGACTAAGCCTAGGTTAGCCGGTGTAACGCGAAAAAGTAACGTTTTCGGGTGGTCGAAGTTTCTCCTAAGTTTATACTAGGCACAGGGTTACGCGTTTTGTAACAATGTAACACCACTCATCAAACACATATACCTATAAAATAAGAAAAACTATGGAAATCAAATATATATATATATATACCAGATATATAAGTGGTCCTTAGAGGGAAAAATAAGTTTCCAATGTTACTTGTTACACCCCCCTCCAATCACGGAATACACTGCGAATTTAAAGGATAAGCCGTAACGTAACGTTCTTTTAGTTCAAAACCGACAATTGTTACTTATTACATATATTGTTACTTCAATTAAATAACCATATCACTGATGTTACATATATACCTACTATAGATGTACTGATGTACTAAGTACTAATATTTATATATAAGGGCTATTTGTGACACACACTGCTTTGTGTCTTCTATAGTTTGGATTTCTGGTGAAACAAGTGGGTGTTTCATTCTGTGACTTCCTGTTTCAATGAAAAAAGGGGGCCTAAGCCCCCTAAAACCCACCTTTGCCTTCTAATTCTACTTAACTAGCCAATATATACCTAGGGTAGCGATGCTAGCCGCTGCTGGTGAGGCTACCTTCTCTAAAATAGGGTGGGCAATTTTATCAGCAAAGTTCTCAACAACGATGCCAACCAAAGCACCAGCACCAATTCCGAGAACTATTCCCTTAATTTTCCCCAAAGTCGTTCCAGAGAAATCCCCGTATCCTTCTATCATATTTTTTTCAGGAAATGCCTTACCGAAAGGATACTTCTGGCTACCACGCCAACCATAAGAACTTTGGGGGGTAATTGGCTCCCCTTCTTCAAATATAGGGCTAGTCACATTGCCGCGCACTGGATCCCAAATAACTCTCTCCCCTTGACGATTAGTTCTATAACCCAGACCACCACGAACAAGGGATATCATTCTCTGTGCTTGTCCAGCAACATTCATTAGGTGGTGTGGGGAATTACCCGAACGCGCTCGTCTCATTTGAATAGCAAGTTCCGTGAACTCCGGATCAGAGCGCTCCCACATTGAGATTTGTGGTAGTAATCTGTTGATCACGTTGTTTAATACATTTTGATTCCCAGCAACTGACTGGGCCTGTCCAACAAGATTAGCAACCTGTTGAAGCACAGCTATTTTTTGATGTTCTTGAGCAGTAAGCATTTTGCACCCTTTCTTACATCTAGTATAACAAGTTTTCTTCTAAAGAGCCCTAAATAGTTCAAATCTTGCTATTTACGAACAGTCTGCTACCATCCAACATATGACCACTGCATACTTACACCTCGCTGGTGAGAAATTGTTGATCTCATTCGATTACAACAAATACCTTATTGGAGAGATCAAAAAGATCCGAGGAACCCACTGGAACAAATCACTTGGCCGCTGGGAGGCACCTCTCTACCTCTACCCTAGATTGCTAGCAGTTCTTGACGATGTTAAAATATCAAAAGCAGTAATGCTAAAGCTTAAAGCAGAGAGTGACCTCAAACTTGCTGTTGAGGATTTGCGTAAGAAAGAATACCACGAACTGGAAGATTATTCTCCTAAAGTTCCCTTGATGTCTCACCAGAAAAAAGCTTTCGAGTTACATAGAATGTTAAATGGCTCCGCGAACTTCTCGGAAATGGGCGCAGGAAAATGTACGATACCCGAAACGTTAGTAAACCTAAATGGTAAGCTGCAAAAAATTGAAACAATATGGGCAGAGAATACCGACAACAAAGAAGTATTAGATCCAACAGGAGGTTTTTGGTCTGCACCTACAAAACCTCTGCATGTTCTTTCCCTAGATGGAACTAATATAGCTAGAAGAAGAGTAGTAAGACTTTTTAGACAATTCATTAATGAAAAATTATGCTTGATCAAAACAGATGATGGTAATGAGATAAAAATAACCAAAGCTCATAAGTTATATAGCATTGATCATTGGTCTAATAACCTGGAGGTTGGGCAACAAATTTGTGTTCCTAGATCGCTACCTCATGAAGAAGGACAGTTAGATTTAGAGTTCTCGGAGCTTATGGGTTGGATGGTTGGAGATGGGTGTGATTCACATGCCCGTGGTAATAAACACGAATTTACACAAAAAGAAGATCGAAGCCGTAATCATGTTCGCAAATTACTAAATGCTGTTGCGATCAAAAATAACATCGAGCTTCACATAAATGAGTATGCACCCCGAGAAACACATCGAGCACACTCCTTAGTTTTCCAAAACAATAAGATTAAATCACTATTTAAATCTCATGGCTATCTATGGGGAAACAAATCTGCATCAAAAGAAGTTCCTTTTTCTGTTATGCAAGCAGACAAGGATGGTGTGGCTGCCTTTCTTCGTGGCTACTTTGATGCTGAAGCTTGGGTCGATATTAAACGACAGCAAATTGAAATATCCAGCGCCAGCGAGCTAATGATGAAGCAAGTCAACACTTTGCTTCGACGTTTTGGCATCTGGATGCGTGTAAAGAAAAAAAGTAAGTGCGCAACTAATGGGACAGGAATCTACAGAGACTATTGGATAGGTTTAATTGGTGGGGATTCTTCACGCATATATGCTAGAGAAATAGGATTCTTCACGGATTACAAACACGATGATTTGCAAAAATTCCTGAGTGTTAAGTCTAATACAAATGTAGAAGGTTTGCCTGCATATGAAATTCTTCGAGAGATTATTGATACAACAGGACTGCCTATTAGACACGTTACAGATTCTTACACTGTCTACCTAAAGGGCACACAAGAACCTACTCGAAAGACACTTCAGATATTTATCAATAACATTGATAAAATACTAGATGGAAGCAAACGAGCAGCCCTCACTCCTCCTGTAAGAACCCACCAAATAATGCTGGAAACTTACAATGAGACAAGATCTTATGCTGCAGTAGCGAAGAAGCTCAATTCTGTAGGACTACTTACAAAACGAAGCAAGCCCTGGCATGGCCCAACTGTCAAAAAAATCATAGTAAAAGGCGAATCTTTCCCCTATCAAGAAGTCTATGACAACCTAGATACGGACTGGCTACAAGGAAAGCGCGATCAGTTACAGAAACTCATTGATCAAGACGTGCATTACGTAAAAATAGAAAGCATAGAGGAAGTTCCTTACGAAGGCTGGGTCTATGATCTAGAAGTCGAAGAAGACCATAACTATGTTGCTGAGAATATTCTTTGCCACAACACGGCTTCCGCTATCTGTAGCATTCACTGGCACCTGGAACTAGGAAATATAGAACGTGCTCTTGTTATTTGCCCTAAATCAGTTCTGCGAGGATGGGAAGAACAAATAGAGTTTTTCTCTGACCTTACCTATGTATCTATCACAGGAACAAAGAAAGCAGATCGTTTACGCAAACTGCAGCTAGATAGAAACATCTATCTGATCAACTACGAATACACATGGAGAATTCCAGAAATACTTCAGGAGATGAACTTCGGAATGATTATAGCTGACGAGGCCCACAGAATTAAAAACCCGGGTTCTGAACAAAGTAAAGCTTGCTACAAATTGGCCGATTCCGCTGAATACAAAATAGCTCTAACTGGGACACCAGTCCTAAACTCATCCCTCGACGCCTTTGGCGTCATGCGTTTCATAGACAAAACTGTATTCGGAGAAAGCTACTACTCCTTCAGATCTCGCTACTTCAAAAACGTAGGCCCAGAGAACGCCCCCTTTGCAATGTTCGTCCCTCGCTCCGGAGCCGATGAAGAAATTTCGGACAAGCTATACACAAAGGCTCTTCGATTCCTCAAAGACGAATGCATGGATCTTCCTGTAGCGACCCACCTTCCGGCGAGAGTAGTTTACTTAAGCACCGACCAAGACAAAGCTTATAGAAACTTGCAAGACCAGCTCTGCGCACAAATTACTGAGAACAAAAGTATCAAAATTAATCACGTCTTGGCCCTTATGCTAAAGCTCAACCAGATTACGAGTGGCTGGGTAAAGGATTCTGATACCGGCGAAATTATTCATTTTAAGTCGAATCCAAAATTAGACGAACTAAAATCTGTAGTAGAGGAGGCCGGTGACCAACCACTTATACTATGGGCATACTACAAAGCTGATATGAAGCTCATCACTGACTACTATGGACGCTGTAGGAAATGTAAGGCACCTGTAAATAATATAGATTCTGATAAATGCCCTGGCTGTCATACTGTAATTCAATACAGATGCTCTGAAGTCCAAGGGTCTACTAAGTATCGAAATGCGGAGATTGCTAAATTCCGTTTAACGACTGAAGAACGCTCCCTATTAAGGAAAAAATTTACGGAAGAGGGCCTGCTACCTAGAGAGATACGAAGCGAATTAGGGGATCTATTGCCTAATGGCAATGAACCGCCGCAAACTGATATAATAGTTTGTCAATGCGTTGCTGCTTCCGAAGGCTTGAATTTACAAAGAGCTACCATGGCTATCTTCTATAGTCGAAACTGGTCACTCAAGGATTGGGTCCAAGCACTAGCTAGAAACCACCGTAAGGGGCAAACTAAGAAAGTTACTTACCTCAACCTAGTAGCTAAGATGGCGAACGGCGATGACACAATAGATCAGCGAATAGTTGCTGCCTTAACCAAAAAAGAAGATCTTAGTAAGAGAGTCAATAAAGACGATATCAAGCTGCTTATGGGGAACTTTAAGAAGAAAGATCGAGAAGCATTCAAAAACTTAGCGCTTGAGAAGCCAGATGACTCTGAGGATATTATCCCAGAGAACTCCTCTGAAACATCTCCAGATTCTGAAGATAATTCCGACCCGGAACAACAAACTCTTTTCTAATCTCATCCCATTGCGTCTTTCTCTTAACATGTAATAATGCATTAAAGGATGAGCACATGCTACTTCAGGCCAGCCAAAAGAAAATTAAAGATTTCGTAAACTTGCTAAGAGAAAAGTTAGAGGAGGGCGGATGTCATCTAGCCTATGTAAACTCATTATCAGATACCGAAGTCATGGACGACTACCGCCTTTGCTGCGGCTGCGGCGACGAGATCCACTCAACAGACCAACAACTACACGTCATTCTAGAATTTGATACCCCTGAACGCGCTTTTGAAGTTCTATATGAAGAGCCCACTATAGAAGCTATGGAATCTCTAGAAGAAGCTTGGGACGACATAGAAGTCCCTACAAAAGAAAGCCCTAAAGCCCCCAAAGCCCCAAAAGACGTCATTATCCAAGGAAGATACCTGTTCGCTGGATCCGAATCACTAATGGACATCATTAGCATGGTTGATGATTTTAAAAATTACCTTATACTATTACACCAAGAAGGATTTGAGCTATCCCGCCCAGTTGATGAGGACCATGGACATTTACAGCACACGAAAAAATAATTTTGAACACATTATAAAATCACAGCAGTTCTCAACAGAGTTCCTTCACCAGTTTTTCTATAAAGTATCTCAGATACAGCAGCAGTTCAAAAACCCCACTGGACAAGTTATACTGAGGCAAAAGCTAGCTAATAAGATCTTATTCAACCTATTCTACGAGCCCTCTACAAGAACAAGATATAGCTTTGCAGCAGCCGCCCACCATATGGGCATGCAAGTAATTGGAACAGAAAACGCCAAACACTTCTCTTCCGCTGTAAAGGGCGAATCAATCGAAGACACAATCAAGGTGCTATGTGGGTATCACCCAGACGCTATTGTCTTAAGACACCACGAAATTGGGGCGGCTGAGAGAGCCGCCGCCGTCTCTACTGTCCCTATAATAAATGCTGGGGACGGAGCAGGACAGCATCCAACACAAGCATTACTAGATGTTTATACTATATTCAATAGACTCAAAACTCTCAACAACCTAACAGTTTTGATAGGAGGCGATCTTGCTAATGGTAGAACTACTAGATCCTTAGTCTACTTGCTAGCAAAATTCAAAGGAACTAATTTCGTTTTTTGTTCACCAGAACCCCTGAAAATGCTACCTGATCTTAAAGAGCATCTAGAAGAAAATGAAGTTTCTTATATAGAAATATTTGATGACTTGCACAAAGTCGTTGGAGCAGCAGACGTAGTCTACTGGACTAGAATCCAGAAAGAACGTATCACTGATCCCGAGCTTGACATAGATGCTTTAATACAAAAATTTGTAATAGATAAACAAGTATTATCTTTAATGAAGCCCTATTCAGTCTTAATGCACCCCCTACCTCGAAACAGGGAGATATCAGTAGAAGTTGACGACGATATACGAGCAGCCTACTTCGAACAGGCTAGTAATGGTATGTATGTTCGAATGGCTCTCCTAGAGTCCCTGCTCAAATAATTTCGTTCTACACTAAAAGTTATTATATATGTTAAACTAGGACATGCCATCAAATGAAGACCATGTCCATCAAATGTATGAAGAAATGCAGAAACAGCGAGAGCTGGCTAAACAACTGCGGTTTCAACAAAGAGTAGACTCAAATAAACTAAACACCTTCTTTGGAAGACAGCCTTATGTTGGGGCTGCTCCTCGCTCAAATGACCCTTCTTTTAGATCCATATTTTTTAATGTTGGGGAAGGCTTATTAAGTCTTGAGCCACAAGAAACAGCAATCCTAGCTAAGAAAACAGTCCCATCACAGCACGCCGGAGTAATGACTGGCTTCTCCCAATATTTCGGAGACTGTGATATTGGAATTGGTGGGGGGCTGGAAAATCTAGTTTTGTGGAAGTTAAGAATTAATGACTTTGTCCCACAAGGCTTTATGGATTTTGTAGGGCAGTATAGTAGTTTAATGCTACCGCACTCAGTTTATTTTCCTCTAGCTGGTGGCGCTGCAACCCTGGGCACAGTAGACACCTCTGTAGGAGGCTCTTCTATAGAAACCACACCAACTGTTACCTTTAGCGCAACAAATTATCATGATAAGCCCGTAACCCTACAAGGACGTATTATTGGCTATACTTTCCCAACAGCAGAAAGAGATGACGAGTTTGCTAATATCTAGCTGCTTTTAGATAAAAATCTGGTATAATCATTTAAGAGGGTAGCTTGGACATCGCAGTACTAAATAATTCCGGAATACCGATCCTTATGGGGCAGGTTGTTTACCAGACAGGGTTTGTACAACCCCAGCAGGTTCCTTCTATAGCACTGGCATCAGCTTCTGCAACCCCAACAGCCAGAGCCCTCGGTTTGGCCATCATTGATATAGCTGATGGTGTAATAGGGCAAGTAAGAATATCCGGAAATTTCACACCTATTGATACTACAGCATTTCCCGAAAACGCGAAAGTGTATCTATCTAATACAGCAGGTGATATATCAAATGTCCCCGGAACAATAGAAACAGTCATAGGACAAGCACTTAACTCCGACCTCAACGGATGTATAAGGATCTCCTGTAAGATAGCGTCTAGTGATTGCTCTACTTCTGGGCCTGGAGGAACTACTGGTATCCAAGGGCTACAGGGTGACACAGGACTAGGCACCCAAGGTGACACAGGTATTCAAGGCTACACAGGACTAGGCATCCAAGGTAATACTGGTATGCAAGGCCCTGGCGGATTAGTAGGAGCCACAGGTATCCAAGGTAATACTGGTTTCGTAGGAATAACTGGTCTAACTGGTGATACAGGTGTTATAGGACAAACTGGCATAACTGGTGATACCGGCGTTCTGGGACAAACTGGTATACAGGGAATAACAGGTATCTTAGGACCAGCAGCCCAAATCGGAGAAACAGGTATCCAAGGTGAAACAGGTATCCAAGGAATTACCGGTATTCTCGGAATCGATGGACAAACAGGAGTCCAAGGCGAAACAGGAGTCCAAGGCAATACTGGTGTTCAAGGAGAAACCGGTGTCCAAGGCGAAACCGGTGTTCAAGGCGACACTGGTATCCAAGGCGAAACTGGTGTCCAAGGCGAAACAGGAGTCCAAGGCGAAACTGGTATCCAAGGCGAAACTGGAGTCCAAGGCAACACGGGTATCCAAGGCAACACGGGTATCCAAGGCAACACGGGTATCCAAGGCAACACTGGTGTCCAAGGCGAAACGGGTGTCCAAGGCGAAACTGGTATCCAAGGCGAAACTGGTATCCAAGGCGAAACAGGACTAGGAGTCCAAGGCAACACTGGTATCCAAGGCAACACTGGTGTTCAAGGCGAAACCGGTATCCAAGGCGATACAGGAGTCCAAGGCAACACGGGTATCCAAGGCAACACAGGACTAGGAGTCCAAGGCGATACAGGTATCGAAGGTAATACCGGACTAGGTATCCAAGGTAATACAGGTATCCAAGGCCCTGGTGGACTAGTAGGAGCTACTGGTATCCAAGGTAATACTGGTTTCGTAGGAATCACTGGCCTAACTGGTGATACAGGTGTTCTGGGTCTAACTGGTATACAAGGACTAACTGGTATCTTAGGACCAGCAGCCCAAATCGGAGCAACCGGTATCCAAGGCAACACAGGTGTCCAAGGCGAAACTGGTGTTCAAGGCAACACAGGTGTCCAAGGCGAAACTGGTGTTCAAGGCAACAC